>Ga0157363_1001663_pt1 | contig 18813 bp, 7 predicted proteins | sample AttsexASBM1_FD_111477 | JGI IMG/M metagenome (GOLD analysis project Ga0157363, IMG submission 111477) | Fungus gardens microbial communities from leaf cutter ant in Ribeirão Preto, State of São Paulo, Brazil - Atta sexdens ASBM1 | ecosystem: Host-associated > Fungi > Mycelium > Unclassified ... | reverse complement strand
GAATAAATATCAATATTAAATTTTGCTGTTGTAGGAAATGTTTGAAAAAGGTTTTTAAAAACAAATAATAAAGTATATGAATGATGAAATATAAATAATATATTTAAGACAATACAATGATATAAAATATAATTTTATTAACAAATTGATAATCAATATATGTTCATAAAATTTTAAATACATAATTTAAATTAAATGTACGCGTATTATTACGACAGCGCACCGAATAATAATACTGAACAAAGAAAAAGAAAGATTAGTGCAAGACTGGCTACAATCCAACGGCTAAAAGGTAATGTTCAATTTAAAGAAGTAAAGGCGGAAGAATGTAACTGCCTGCAATGTATAACTATACGGTTATATGTGATGAATTTATTGTTGGACAAAATCCAAATGATTTTAACTTTTCTGTAGAAATAAATTCCATCGGATTTTAGTTAACGAACAGTTCCTCCTTACAACAAAGGATTACAGTTAATCTTTTGTGTTGTCGACAGATACTAACATCAATAAATTCTAAAATATACACTGAGAAAAATTTCTGTTTGAAAATGAACAAAGAGTCTAATCATATCAATAAGAATTCTGATTTCTGATCTCAACTAGAATTGTAATAGATTTAATCAGAAAATTGTAATTTATTCATTTTTAATTAAAATTCTAATTAATCCAATCAGACTCTTTTCCAGTGTTGCAAAGTTTAATTGTATTAAACATTAAGTGAGAATCGATTGATGAGATTAAATACGCATAAGTGGAAAAGGCCATGTTCGCTCGAAGCAGTTCTTCGTGTCTACTTCTTTTGTGAATTTATACAATTTCCAATGATAACAATCTAACTGTGCATCGATTAATATTTGTCGATTTTGAAACACAATCCTAAACCGAAAACGAAATAAAACCACCGAAGCTTAGCGATATTTTTCGCAATAACTAGTATATATATATATATATATATATATATATATATATATATATGTATATACACACACACACACAGTATATACAGGGTGTCTGGAAATAATCGCTAAATATTTCATAGGCAGGTTGAGCGGACTAAACTGAGTCGAAAAGTCCTCTACCATTTTGTAAATTTCTCCAATAAGTTAATAAGATATTAATCCTTAAAGATAGCTGAATACGTGCGCTCGCCCGGCCTACTATTGCGAAGTGTATATGCCTACCGATCGCTTGGCGCGCGGGCCTTAGGAGTTGGGGATTGGCTGGCAAGCGCCCCGCGCCGCACACACCGTCGCAAGCCACCATAGCTCGGATGACGCGCTTGCCAGGCTATCCCCGCTTCCCACGGCCCGCGCGCCAAACGATCGGTAGGCGTATACACTTCACAGTAATATTCGGCTATCTTTAAGGATTAATATCTCGTTAACTATTGGGAAAATTTACAAAATGGTAGAGAACTTTTCGACTTAGTTTAGTCCACTCTACCTGCCCATAAAATATTTGGTGATTATTGCCAGACACCTTGTATACAGTATATATATATATATATATATATATATACGGTATATAGTAGAAACAACGTTTTTTCAAGCGGCATAAATAATTGACATAAATAATTGACAATATTAAATAAGAATCAATCGATAAGATTAAACACGCTGAAAAAGACATTGTTATTACGAATACTAGTTATTACGAAGAATATTGCTTAGATGTTCTAATGATGAGGATGTTTGCATGGAATGCAAGTTTAGGTTCGATTCCCAGCTGAGGTAATATTTTTCACAATTAAATTATTTACAGATTTTGTATTAAGATGAAAGATCCTATCTAAAATGTCTATGAGCATCAAAATTATGATCAGATTGTCGTATTTCGGTTTAAACCTGCATCTCCTTAAGACAAATAACCGGCGCACAATTAGCTTGAATTGGAAATTGTATAAATTTACAAAAGAAATGTGATTAGACACGAAGAACTGCCTCGACCAAATATAATATTTTTCACTTACGCGTGTGTAATTGTCGTTTCGCAATGGAATATATGTATCTCTGATTTTCATAAAATAGATGTATGAAATTATTTTCTTTTTGTTTCAAGTACGTATCCCAGATAATTCTTTCTTACCATCAATGCAAGGTAACACATTTTTAAGTCCTTGTTAATATCGAAAGTGTTTTGCCGAAAGTGTTTATTGCCGACAAGCGTTTCTTGCTGCATAAAACATGGAGGAGGCGCAGCATTTAATTTTGCTTCTCACTATTCATCGAGTTTTTTTATATTTTTTAAAATCCAAAATTCGATATTTATGCAATTATTTGCAGCAATAAATAATGTCTTAGTAAATCTTAAATTAACCTTATTTTTTTTTATTCCTTCCATCTGCAATCTTTTTATGTTAGTTTAAGTTTTCGATTATCAGCAAAATGAAAAAATTCAGAGTTGCTTTTTTTTTTTAACATTTTCATCACATTATTAAACATCACATTATTAAAGTTAAAAATTATTTTTAATAAAACTGTTTTTAACTTAAATGTTAAAACTTTTATTTAATAAAAATTAAAATTTGAGCAAAAAGAAAGAAATTTAAAAGCGAAATTTTGTTTTGTACCAAACAAGATCCGAATTGTAGACGAAAGATTAAACGTTATCCCTTACAGTTCCTTCACTCGAAATTATATAAAAAACTAAGTTCTATTATCTATCATCTTAAAGGAATTTGACTTATCAAGCTTGCAATTTTTAATCACATTAAAACAATTATCATACGTGGTTTCTTGAGGAAATAACTTGAGGAAATAACACTGTGTCTGAATAATATTGAATAATATTGTGAGAAGCAATAATTTGATTGTTTTAATTAATGATATTTCCGGATTCCCATGGAATTGTGATCGGCGTGAGCCAATAGATTCGCGCCTGCATCACTCTAATACATGCCGGTATCATAAATTTTCTCGCTTGGAAGGGAGAAATAGAGAAAGGAACCCCGATTTTACGCGCACAGAGCAGCAATGCACACTTCGTTCGCCTGAGATTACCAATCATCATTGCGAATGCAATCGATGGCCCACCAACGATGCGACCCTCTAACGCGGAAACCCGAAATCAATGAGATAGAGAGAGAAAAGTCGCGAATTATGCGAAATTTGCGAGAACCATGCTTTCTCTTCTCGTGCTAAAGTGATAATCAATCCTGAAGAAATTTGAATAGAATTAAGGCTGTTTGGTCGACGTTTGTAAGTCAATTTGAATACAGTCGATGTATAAGTCATCGCAGAAAACGCCGAGTCGTAAAGTATAGCTAACAACAAAAAGATCAAAGCAATGGTAAAATGTTGTAAAAGTAAAGATGGTTATTTAGAAGCATGTTCTAAATGAGCAAACATGCTGTAAATTTAAATCTGAAAAATTAAAAAAACGTGGTTGTGAATAGAATGAGCTGATTCGATCAAATCGGATTTATGGAAATTTTAAATCCAGTTTAAGAGTTCACTCTCTCGAAATTGATTTTATTCGTGCATTTGGCGTTCCGCTATACGTCTTCGGTATTCTCACGATCCTGGCGAGGTGACGTGGCCTCTCATTAGCATTTCATTAGCGAAGTACCTCGAACGGTGCGAACAGCGGAATCCTTTAAACGCGCGGGTCGCACTTCGGGTTAAGCATACTCACCTCTCAAGCATCGACATGTCGAGATTCAGTCGTAAGATTGCGAATATTTATGTAATGCTATGATGGACTTGTTGTGAATGGCGAGGCACGAACGGAACAAAAGGGAGCGATACATCAAGTGATATAATGATATGTCGTATCATGTATTTCTATTGATGGAAATATGACAAAACCTGTTATCGTTTTAAAACAAGCCTGAATCTGGATGCCATTTAGAATTCTATTACTGTACAATTCTATTACTGTACAATTTTAATGGTATCCAATACAATTTTTTTCAGATTCTCTTTCTCTTTAAATTTTTAGATACTTCAGCAAAATCATGGCTTATTTTGAATAAAAAATAAAAATACAAAAACAATTGTATCTATTTGTTTCTAAATAGAAATAAATTCTTCAGAAAGAATTATTATACTTTCTCTTTTACATATTGCTCTAGAAAACAAATGTAAAAATGAAAATTTTAATTATTTTGAGTGTATTTAAATTAGTTTACGTGGCATGTTCAATGTAACCCGAGAATTTACAGCAAGGTGATAGTTCTAGAAAAACCAGACAGATTTCGTGGCGCAGCGTGCTAGAGAAATGGAAAGTAGTTATAATTTCTGCAAGCTAATTGCCTGTCCCGATAGTCGCGCTCGTCTCCCTTCGTCAACGTTTTACCCTTTTACTTTTCCGAAACACGCAATGGAATAGCCGCGAGATGCTGCTTGGTTATGAGTTCCTATCTTCGGGTCAGGCAACATCCGATCAACTATGATTTTACATTCATGCACGTCGTAAAAGATTCATGTCACGTAATAAATTAGCGCCAACCTCGGCGCCAACAAACTCGGAGTCTGCAAGTGAACCACAATTTAAAAGGCGTCGATGAAAATAAACAAGATTCATGAATGAATGTTATACCAGCGAATTAATAATTGATGTAATGAAAAAAATACATAAAAACCGTATATATAATACGATATAAATAATATGCTTACTTCATTTCATTTAGTTGTTAAAACATATTACAACTTAGTTATTAAAATTTTATTAGTTATTAAAATTTTCTAAATCTTTTTTCTGCATTTTACTTATAAAAAAGATTGCTAACGCGAAATGCTGAAGAATATTCGTAAAATGTTTAATATAACAAATATATTACTTTACAGATAAAAATTTCTCTGTGAATCTCGAACGTCGCTAGCGTTTGGGATTCACCATTAGGATTTTATAATCTGTTGTTCAAAAGGCTGTATAAACGGAGTAATGTCTCGAATAGAGAATCTGTGAGACGGGCGAGAGCTATTTCAGGGTTTAGTGGTTGGCGAGAGCATATATATTGCGGAGAGTGCCACCCTTTGCAGTTATATTTAAGTCTCCCCTAAACGCATACACATATAAACACTTTCATGCACACACTCCTGTGAACAGATCACTGAATAAGAGACGCTCTACGTCTTTAGCTTTGTCTCGGGAAACTTGTCGGGTCCCGTCTAAAAGCGTCTAACGTTCGCTTGCACTTGGTAGCGCATTTGACAGTGTCAAGGACCGCTTAATATAGGCGCAGATCTGAACGGGGAGTTCGACGCACCTCTCGAGTATGCGATTCAGCGTGTACCGCGGATATCGTCGATAATGTATCGTATTGATGTAAATTATGTCTCTTCGATTCCGCAGATCGCTGCGTATTGTCAACGAACTGTTGTCAAGGCGAAAACAAACATGCGAGAGTCCGGAAGATTTATTTAATTGATGTGACGTTCAATTTCTCACTCTGCTCATCACCAAATACAACACATAAGCATAATCTTCAAAGCACAATTTTTAGAATAATACGCATTTTGCCAATTTAAAATAGTTACACGAAAAGAACAATTTTCTTGAAGTATTTTAAAATTTTAGCTAGATTCAAATGTGAAAATTATTCTCTAAATTAAAAATTATTTAAAAATAATTATGTTGATTTTTTTAAAGATGCATGTTTATATTAGCATCGATAATATTAAATTATTCATGATATATATTATTGCTCTACCCATGGTTTAGAAATATATTTCAAATAATCGGCGCACAGTTTGCTTCAAGGTTTGCTTAAACTGGAAATTGTATGAATTTACAAAAAGTAGATATTATTAGGCACGAAGAATCGCCTTGACCAAATATGGCGTTTTCCACTCATGGCATTATCTACTCATTTTATCGATTGATTTACTTAATATTAATTATGTTGGACTATTTAAATAATTATAATAGTTGATCAAATGTCAAAATTTTTTACAGTATTATCATCATACCCATAGAGTACAGAAATAATGTTGCTGTTAAAAGAATGTTGCTGAGATGTTGAATATTGAAGAGTCAATGTTTTATTAATGTTGTATTTTTATTGATTTTTCTACATTGTTTATTAATGTTGCTACAATGTTGAAACAACATTGAATAAATTACATATCGAAACCTATTTATTTTGTAGAAAATGAACGAAAATGAAATATCATATAAATAGAAAATTTAAATCACTTAAATTGATCTTTTAACGAAATGCATTTCTAAACGATATATGTTTACGAGAATCGGCCACGCGTGCAGAATGCTTGCACGTATGGTTTTATTTGTTGACCGGTCCGATATCGATGGTCTTTCTACATATCTATATGTCACAATGATACATTAACTCACTAAAGGGTTTCACACATAAAATGCATAAGCATAACATAAGGCCGCTAAACTAATAAGCATCTTATATAAATCAATGGTGACATTACGCTAGATGCTCATTCATCCAAGTCCAGTCTTATATTATGCTTATGCTCTACGCATTTCATTGTGTGAAGCCTATAACATTTTAGCCTATAACATTTATTCAGTGTTCGTGGATCATCGAAGTTGCAGTTCCGTACGATTGTAGAGGTTAAGCATCGTTGGATGCGTACAAGATTGGATGGGTGACCGCTTAGGAAAAGGAAATTAATTCCTAAATGAGGAAAAAGCGTTTGTCTGTTGTTTTTAATTATAATTTTGTCCTGTGTGTTCTGAAATATGATGTTAATCAATAATACTTATTTTAATAATAAAATTGAATTAATTAATATGAGAAACATTTTTATGTTTCACAGACATTGCAATTCAACGAACATTAGACATTTCTGTCTAATCAACGTCTCTTCAACATTGAATCTATATTTTACGATGTTACTGCAATGTTTTAAATCAACATTTTTGAGATATTGATTCAATGTTAGTGTGCTGTATGGAATACTTAAGTATCCTGTGATATAAGAATAGAAAACAAATAAGACAAGTACCGAACTCTCGAGAATGTCAAAATATAAAAGTAAATAAAGGACTAATGAGAGTTATATATGCGATTATTATATTTGACCCTCTTTCAACGCATTTATGAAATTTTGAAATCGTTGTATCTCCCTTTGAGGTACAAACGAAAGTAAAAGAGGTACAAATGGGTACAAACGATTCTCTTTCGAATGGCATAAATGAAATTAAAAAATCTTAAAGTTGCGCACTGGTCATTTTTTATTTTTCACTTTTTGTTTAAGTGTTTGAGGTACAAATGAAATAATGATCGGTACAAACAAGTACAAACGAAGTACAAACGGCCTGCAGTATTAATTTTTATTTTTGATAAAGTTGAGCACTAGGTTCATATCGGTACTCGTATAGCCATGAAAGACATGACATTAAAAAATAATCAAAGTAAAAAAATCCGCAAATTGTTCATATTGCGATATAAATTCGCTACAAAAACGTTCTGATTATTGTGACTGATTATTGTGTTAACATTTAAGTGAGTTAAAAGATAATTCATAGTGTACAAATTGATAAGTAAAACAAACGGTATTACCAACATATGTCAGATATATAAAGATAATAAAACAAAAATGGTGCGCAGTTTAAATCAGTGTAAATTATTGAGGATCGAGATATGAGTGATGTAAAAATTCAGCGTTAAGATTGTTTTTTTGCAACTGAATGTATAGCATTTCCGATACGTCATTTATACAAAAACCGCTCATGATCAACAATTTCCGTACCTTCCCAATCGAAAAAATCATGATTTAGATCCAATCTGTGTTTGGTTACAACAGAATGATTACGTGTTTCTTCGGATGTCATTACAATGTTCCAAGATTCTTGTTTTTTAAAGTTCTCCCTGTCTGCCTGACATCGCAATCCTTGCAATATATCTTGTATTACGTTCTTTTTTGTCTTATTAAGTTAAGAGTCTTTATGTGTTTTAATAAAAACATTGAGCTTGTTTAGATTAAAAAATGCAAGGTCAAGATCTTTAATTATGTCCTTGAATTTGTATGAGATCTTTGAAACAAATGGAATCGTAAACCATGATTTTTTAACAACATCTTTCATAGAAGTATTATTCGTGTTTTGTTTTAAGATTTTTTGTTACTCAATAAAGATTTTAGGCGCTCATTAATTGTGTTAAAAATAAAATCAATCAGATAGTCATTATTTAAAAGTGTCTTAAGTGATCTGACAAAGGTCAAGTTCTTTTTATGATATTTAGGTTGAGATAACAAAAAGGCTCTATCAACCATGATTGTACTTCTCTTTTGCGAAACAGGATGCTAAGAAAAGAAATTTCAGAAGAATATTTAGAAGAATATTCAGGTGAACATTCTGAAAGAAAAAAATTGCTATTCTTACGCAACACCTTCCACTCCTTTACATGATGTTTTTTTTTCAGCTTGTTCACTTGAAATAATTAGTTATGACACTTGGTACTGTTTAATATATACATGAATAATTATTTTTTCAAAAATATGTGATTACACTTAGACAATAATGATAAAATTTTTTAAATTATAAAATATATAAATCTATAAAATAATTACTTCTTTGTATTATAAAATATAATTTAAAATAAATAACGAAGGAGTGAAATTTATTTAGAAAATAATCTTGATCGATAAATATTTTATGTACCTTTATAAAAATTTTTATAAAAATAATCTTTAGTAAAGTGCAGTGAGCATATTTTCATTATATCTGTACAAACTTTCCCCATTTTCAATCTTTGAATCCACATCTCTCTGCAGTCGACTTCTTCTGTTATGAAAAAATAATTCTTTCACTAACTCTTTTTTAGGCCATGGAAAAATAAATCTCTGTTTGAGGCAGATCGATATATTTCAATATATACAACAATAAATTCGATTATTTGATGACTCTTTCTGCGTAAAAATAGCACTTTTTCTTCTAGAAATCAAAATGCAAATACAATTGCTGATTTTTCAATGCCTAATTCGTATAATATATGTTCGTAAATAATTAACTAATTACTACGTGACATATTTCAATTTATTTATATTTCATTAAATTAAACTTTGGAAGTAAAAGATTGTTTCATTATCGTAAAAATAAATTACGCGAATCCTATAATCTTGGTTTGACAAACCTTCTTACAAGATTTTTATTTTTAGTCACCATGTGGCGTTTCGATATATGAGTCACGAATAATATACTTTAGATGCATTCGGGGAGACGCTATCAGCGCTGTTTGTGTCATTCTATGCTTGTTTATATCTGATAAACAATGAAGATAGAATGACACAAATAATGCTAATTGTAAGTAATAGCATCTGCCCGAATGTATCTTTTTTTCTATTATGTCTTGTATCATGGAAAATCCTCTTACATATTTTAATGACACGACATAATTATTTTTAGATCTGTATTTGATCTATTTTTTATATGATTCAGCAAAACTATTTTTTCCCTAATCTGGTTTTAGATTTATAATTTGTTTACTGGAGATTGCGAAAACATCGAAGTGATCGAACGATATCGCACCCAGAAAACAATATTTTTTAATTTCTTCATAGAGATATCAATAAACATCTGTATATGTGAAAATTCAAAGTAGTAAGTAATAGTAATAAACAGGATTGGGTAATAACTAATTAAAAGTAAAAAAAAATTAAAAAGTTAATAACTTTTAATTTAACTAATTTTAAATGCATTAATTTTTAACTTAATTTACCCAGACAGTAAAATGTCTGCAGTCTTCTAGCAGATTGTCAGGTTCGAGCAAAAATTATGACAGTCTGCCATCAACTGCGTCCGCATTAAGCTTGTGTTCTGTTAATATCGTCTGTCGATATAATGTGAAGGCAAATTGCATTTTAAATTAGCAGAAACTGAGCAGATCCTGCATTATCTGACGCTTGCAGATTACGTTTTTTCTAGCAGTCTATCAACAGTATTATGTATCTAATTCTGTTGTTATTTTGTTGACATAGTGTGTAACAGACATTTAAAAAAAAAATCTCTTTTTTACAGACTTGGTTATCTGAATAATTACTTTTAAACTTTAATTTATTAACATTTTTTAAATTAAAATTGTTTTATCTCTTTCAATGCCAATATTTTTTCTATAAAATTTTAAACATTAGAGAATTAATTTAGAAAAAACTCAATGATTTTGTAATTAGGGACCTCATAATAAGAGTTATGCTACATGGTAGCCAGTTTTGATTTAATCGCTAGGTTTTATCAATTTCCGTTTATATTTGAATTAGATTAATTTTGGTGCCATAAATATTATATTTCAGTAACATAAAGATGAAATGAACCTTATATGAAAAATTGTTGTAATACAATTGTACAGTCACGCATTTTCTAATTTTTATTTATATTTTTTATAACAAATATCTTGTCGATGTAATCGTAAGTGTGAGCGTTTCAGAAGAAGTTAGATTAAAAAAGAGAGATAATGCAAATATATACCTTTCTCTTTCGCAAACAAAAATCACGCTTTATGCGTGACTTTTATTATAAATAACTTATAATATGTAAATAAAAAATTAAATTTATCTAATAATCTATATTGTAATTGTTATTTAAAGTAATCTCATTTTTAAAAAAATTGAGACATTCTGATTTCAAAAATAATTTTTTTTAAATTAACTTTTTTTCAACTTAAATTAATTCAATCGTAACTTAATTTTTATTAAGTTAATTTTTTGTTCTTAAACTTTTAACTTAATTTAGTTTAAAAAAATATTAATTTATTCAACTCTGGCAATAAGTAAGTCAAGTAAATTTATATTCGATTATATTCTTTAGGATGTGCATACCCCCCTACATTTATTTTTTCAAAACAATCAATATCTACTCATAATCACAATATTTCAGATAGAAAGTTACATGACTTATAATATAACATCAGAAAGCAGAATGTTTACTCTTCACGATTTTATGTTTTATGTCTTATTTAAAGGACGAGTATTGCAAACTTTGACTGCTCATTTAAAAATTCAGAATAAATTCAGAATAAATTTGGAATAAATTCGAGATTTGTGCAAATTAGTTACGCTTAAAAACTGAAAATGGAAATATATATAGCATTGAACACTGAAATTATCTATAGTATTTTTATTAGCCGGAAAGATTATATATTAATATATACCAATTATGTAAATATCGATAAATTTTTCTCTTAATCATTTTTCAACAAAAAAGTAAAAAAAAAAGTTTGTTTTTTTAATAACATGATGATAGAGAGTTAAAAGAACGTGATGGGAAAAAGAGAAAGAAAACAGCGAATCTTGAAAATCAAGTGTAATGAATTGACTTAAAAAGTTAGTTTCCAGTTACAGGAATTACATTATGCAAAGCATTTTACGAATTCTGTGAAGTGGTCACGGACGTGTCTCATGGCTACCATTTTACAGGGTGAAATTTTTACGTGATGTAACGTAATGTTACCTGTGATGCTATCACTCTATAATTCATTGCGGTCGCTGTGCGCTGGGAGGCTGAATTTCGTGGCGTTTACGATTTATGATTGCACGCGCAAGTAAACTCGGGAAGCGTACGGTACCACGACACGACGATGTATAAATTCGCGTACTAGGAGGAAGTCGGAGGCGAGCCGAAGCGCAAACATAATTTCGTATCCTGCGAGACTTTCTCTTCGTTTAATCTATCGTTTATCGCTTTTTGTATCACGTACTGTGTTATTCATCTGACCTTAATAATTGTTTCTCACGAGATGAGTATTTTTAATTAAATGTCAAAATATATATACGTTATGTCATTTCGACAGAAATGCAAGTATGAAAAAAGTTTGATTATATTCTTTAGATGTCTTACATATTTATTCAAAATGATCAATAATCACAAATATTTCAGATAAAAAAGTTGTACTCTTAATGTAATGTGAGAAGTGTTTGCACTTCGCGATCTTAATTACTTATCTTAATTCATCCTCTTAATTAATCCTCGAGTGTTGCAAACCGTTTACTCTAAAATTAAATTCGAGAAAAAAAAAGATATTCATTTCTAATATAAATTAAAAGTTTTTACGTTGGCTATACTATATTTTATAAAATAATTTTATTCCTGTAATTTCTCATATAAATTTTCCAAATATGTATATAGCGGAAGATATCAATTTAAGTTAACGATATCTTTTTGTGACACATTACAGTTTAATATTTTAATATTTGCAAACTGTATCTCACTTGCGTGATACTCAAGTTGATTTTTAGGCCGATTTAATATCGCTGCCGCCTGGCCGGAAAATCCGTTATATTATCGTTATAGTAGACGACAACGATGTAAAATTAGAGAATGGCTTCGAAGGGTCTGAAAGTGATACGCCGTATGGAAACTGAGACGCTGTTGAGTAGTGAGGCCTGAATGAACCTTAAGACACAAGCGACTATAAACCCTTCTCTCATTTTCCGCCCGCTTCTCCGCTAGATCTTTTTCTGTCTTTTTTGATCCGCCGCACCAACAGATAACTCTCAGCCCTTAACGAGATACTGTGAATTTTACTTCTTGATTGCGCGAGATGAAACAAAGACCATCAAGACATAATAATTCACTTTGATCATTATTTCAAAATGTGTAAAAAATTGAAATACACATATAAAATCAAAAGTCTCTTTAATTAATGTTAAATCTAGAATGCAAAGGAATACATTTTGTTATTATAGACGAGAAATAATATAATAGTTAATAATACTTAAAAATCTTCTTTTGTGCCATTTAATGTTTATATTTCAAACTGAAACTATAAAATTTCATTATCTTCAAATCAAATAAAATTAATACGAATATGAAAATCAAATCAAGTTATAATTTAATTTTATATAATAAAAACACATAAAACAAATAACTGTACATTGATAAATTATTTTTGATAATTTATTGATAATAAATTATTAAAAAATTTGAACACGAATGAAGAGATAAAGGATTATTATTATTTTTGAAACCGGCTGAAATTCATATTTTTATCACATCGTTCAAAAATCATTTATGATATTAGATCGAGAAATATCTTGTAACTTTATATGCACGCAATACAAATTACTTAAATTACCTTCTTTCAACATCATGATAGTTTGACGAGACTGTCTGTTCGTGCCGCACCAGACATCCTCTTTTTTTCATTTCTGTTTAGCGGACAATTATCCATTTAAATAATTATTCTGATGTTTCGTGAAGAACATGGCTCATAGCACCAGATCCATTTTTTTCTCTTACTCTACATTCCACATTTCGTCTCAAATTCGCGACATAGAAGTACGGGGCAAAGTGGGTGGGAGGCGGTTAATTGGGTGAAAGTGATGCGAACGACCGGACGGGGAGAATTAATTAAACGATTAACTTAGGTAGCACTTAGCATAAGGTTGTCGTCGAGAGGTTAAGTTTTGAAATTGGGGACAAACGAACCGAGGTCGGAGTTCGCGCGTTGCGCGAGAACGGCACGTAACTCTTAAACACCCACGCGGCATGTTCTTCGGGATATCGAAGCGAAAGTTGAAGCGATTGCGAATAAGTGCCTATTTATTACGATCATATTTCAGTCATAGCAGAAAATTCGCAGAAGCGAGTAAAGCGCACGATACACAACGAAATGATAATTTTAGAATCAATTTCGTTAACGTTGACTAAATATAATAGCTTAATATTATATTATATATTATAATATTATATAATAGCTCCTACTTTATCATTACTCATTATCAGATGTCATTTCCACAAAATGAAAATAAAAGTTTTATAATTTAAATTTCAAAATTATTGTTATATGTTTTCTTTTATCAAATTTGCCATTATTTAAAAAAGGAGTCGGCAACATCTTGAAAAATTAAATCCCTATGGATTAATTAATGCATCGAAATCCCTTGTTTATATCTGTGAGTTTAATCCCATACTACGTGGTGACAGTTCCGTAAATTAAGATTTTGGCATTCATTATTATTTGAATAAGCGATATACTGGACAACATTGGGAGAGGAAGCAAGCGTGAATAAGTCGACTTAAATTTATACAGGGTCGCAGTGCACATTGCTGCGTCGATTATTAATCGATACTTCAGCGGGACGAATAAAAACATCCGACTGTGTAAATGTTCTTCGATGAGAAATGTAATATATATGTTCGCTGTAGGGACAGGAGGAAATGACTATTTCGACAGATCGTTGAAATGCGTGAACATCAATAATCTTTTATGTGGTGATATCTCAAGTCACATGACATAAGATCAATTAGAAATTCTCAATGCGAGGTCGTAATTTGGTATAGTAATATTCTCCAATGATGAAGCTAAAGTTGAAAAGAAATCATTAAATTAATAAAGTTAAAAACAAATTTAATTAAGTTAAAAATTTCATTGTTGACATGGACAAGAGTTTTTAATGCTGGATATTCCGAAAAAGTAAATTTATATTTTATAATTAGTTAAAAATTCGTATTGATTCATTTCTCGGTAACGGATTTCACAAAGAAGCCCCTTCGCTTTTGATGGAGCACATCCCCTTCAGTGTTAGATATTTCCTTTCCAACTATGTATGGTTTCCTACACGATGCATCGAACCCTTATACTCAAGGGTGCGGCGTTCACCCTTGTAATAGGCGTTTCAGTTTCGATCCGCATGATATTAGTTAAAACAAATATGAAGCTCCTAACATTACTCGAGCAATGCATATAATATAGCTGAAATATGTAATGATCTGAATTTATACTATTATACATTACATTTAAATTATATATTGGGTTGTCCGGAAAGTTCGTGCCGACTAACCTATATAATTTAATAAATGTATACTTAATGTAAAATTTAAATTTTCTGCGTTTCAATTTTCCTTCAACATCGGCACGAACTTTCCGGACAACGCAATACATTTTAGTTAAATATATCAAATATGCACATTGTAATTTCTATAATTTTACATGTAATGTACAGCGATATAAAAAAAATAACGAAATATCGTTTTAGAATATGAAATTTGAAAATTTTATTCCTCTCGGAAAGAAAATCATTTGTTAATTATAATAATTATTTTGCAATCATTGTTCGTAGGTATTTACCTGGCTCATATTCACATCTGCATCAAAACGTGTGTGGATGAAAAACGAGATAAATAATAGCGTAACGGCTGTTACTTCCGGCATACTGGTAGAACTTTTATTCCACCGACGAGTTTTCGTCAATGCCGACACTGTTCCAAACGGAAACATCGATCGTCATGGTGCAGCAACTTCCTTCCTCATTTCGTTTTTCCTCTATCAAAACGAACACGCTTGAGATTTAAAATGCTTTCATTCATAATATATGTATATTTAACTAATTAATTTTAAAGAGATGTATTCGTATAATTTTTGAGATATCTATCTCTTCTATTTTAGATTTATTTCGAGACGAAAGTTATTCTCTAAAAATTTTAGAGAATTTAGTTAAATTGCTTGGAGCGGAATCTCACTTTAAAGAATGAAAATTGAGCCAGTCTTGAAAAAAACTTAATTTTCAAGAACTTAATTTTTAAGAATAAAATTTCACTTTTCAAAATACTAAAAATTTTAGAGAGAATAGTTTTTAACGTGTAAAAAGAGGAGATGCAATTAATATATAATTGCAGATATTTTCTTAATGCGGTTTATCTTCTAACAAATGTATTTATATATCTCAAATTAAAATATTAATTGTTTGAAAACATATATATATATATATATATATATATATATATATATATGTATTGTAAATTTTATGGAGTACATTTGTATCTATTATATACTTCTGGCAAATATTTTTTAATATCATTATTTTAGTACTTTATATGTGAAAATATTTTAATATTTTAACGATTATATAATTCACTTTTAATTCACTTCAACATAACATGACCAAAACCGCGTTATACGTTATCGATTTTTCACTGCGTGATACCATCTTGATTCTTCCGTATACATATACGCTGTTGACGAGAGACTAGAGGGGTGGAAAGGAAATGTAAATTACGTGAGTTTAGGCTCTTGTTATGTAAATCGACCTTTCGACCGCGTCCGCCCAAAATAACTAGAGCGACTACGAAATAACGGCGCGTGGAGACTGAATTTATAGGGAGACCGCCGAATTCTTATCCTTCCTTGAATTATTATCTTCTGCGAGATTATCTTTTTCTGTCGTATTTTCAAGCTTGTATCCTTTCATCATTTGTTCTAAGTATAAATTTAGATAACTAACTGAGGGATAGAAACAAAAGGAGTTTTGAAAATTTAAATTCTCTTACGTATCTTTTCGCAAATCAGAGAAAAATAAACTTTTCATGTCACAAAATATATTTATATTCATATCAATATGTTTATCTCTTTTTCATAACAAATAGAATAATTACAAATATAGAAAGATAATAAAAAGAATCTCTTACATTCTATAATTTACAAAAAAGGTTTTTTCCTTTAACATCGTATTTTTATGTTGCTAATTTGTTATTTATATAGCGTCTTACACTTTTCTTAGAAAAGTAGAATTCCAATAAAGTTAAAAAAACGTCTCTAATCTGTATAAAAATATCTATGGAAGCAATTTCATTCAATAATGTATGATAAACACAACAATCGACATACATGGTATATCCACTGGTTCCTACCATCCGCGAAGAGCTATGCATCCGCGCACTCTGAGAGGTGCCCGAGTATGTGGGCAAACAGGCCCGAGGCACCATCTGCCCACGTAGGTTCGCAAACGTGAGTTTGTGTTCAGAGCACGTGTGATGGATCAATCGAACAAGATATATCAACGTATGTGTACCATGGAATAATGTATATTGAACCTTGCATGCGGCATACTATAGTATATCTGTCGGTTGCTTCACACGCCGACAGATCTCATCGTATTAGATCATCACCTATCCAGAAAACCGGGCCACGATTAGAAAGGAAGAGCCGTCGCGTCGCTCTAGCACTCAGGAATTAGGCAACAACCTCTTTGGAAACCTTCATAATAACGGGGTCTCGTCCCCACCATATGTTACTCGTAAAATTTCTTTCGTAAATTACTTTCGCCATTTTTATTCATATTTTTACCCCGCAACGCGAGATAGAAAAACAAAGTGTTTATGTTTACTTTTATATGTATTTGTGTTATTGGCTTATATAGTATTTTTATTTTCCTGTATAATTGAAGAGTGAAGCTTAAAACTTATAAAAGTAAATATTTCTTATTGTATATTTATTATACTGGATATATTATAGTACAATTTATTGCATATCATTTCACGTACGATAATGGTAGTTCGCTATTAGTATTCCCAGACGATATTCATGACGACAGGATGGCGATCACATGGCATAGGAAGCAACAGATCATGTTACATTAAGTCATTCAATGACGTTCGCTTTGACAGACGAGCTCCGAGTTCGCGGTTATCCCCTAGAAAAGATCGAGTTGTGGAAAGACCAAAACGGTTCCACATGCGAGTATTTCTTTCGTAAAAAAAGAAATCCTCTACTCAACTAGACATCTGTGCCACTTTTTTCGAATCACACGTAACTGCGATAATCCATGAAAGAGGGTTGTGGAAATCTTTATCGATCGTGAGTAAGACAGCACTCTTGTAGCTTGAAAGAAAAGTGATACACCGTTTATCGGACAACCGATATTCTATCTCTCCTTATGGATATACGAACAAAGAGGAGAAATAATAATATTCATTGGTTCCGAGAAAGGAATGAGTTTATTTTTATTGAAAAGCAAATTTTGATAAAGAGAGACTGAGATCGGAAACCTACAATATATTGATGATCGTAACGAAGAAAACTTGTATTGATAACGAAGAATTTAGATGTTTGAACTAAAAAATAAAAAAAATAACAATTTTAAATTCTCTTCTATTCAAATCTAAAAATATAATTTCAAAAGTTTATAAGTACGTTCAAATGAATTTTAGTTCATGATCGATACGATTTACTTTTGTCAAATTATGACTATTTGAATTTTAAATTTTCTATTATAATTACGCAGTTCAATAAAAAAAAAATCATTTTTTTTGTTGAATTGTGTAATTACATAATAAAAATCATGTTCAGCATAAAAAAAAACCTTCAAGAAATGTACTGTGATACTTTGAAAGAAAAAAATGAAGATTTTTGTTAAATTGGTTTGTAATACTACAAAAAATCTACAATTCAAACTTAGCTGTAACTTGGTGAAGAAGATAAATTATATGATTATAGATGAAGATAAATTAAAATTTATTTGAAAGCTTTTGAATTTTGTGATTGTATTTCTATATGTCCTGAATTTTATTTTTAGAAATAAGTTTCGCTGTAAAAAAGTATTGAAAATGGCCAAAAATGTTTTTTTCTCCATTTCATCTCAATTTACTTAATATTTTGAATGTGCAAATTCTGTCAACGGTATCAACATGGAAAAATTTCTGAGAAATGTACTATGATACTTCAAATAGAAAATAAGTGACTTTTGTGTGTGATCAAATAGTACAATAATATCAAATATAAAATGATAATAATTTAAATATCAAAATAGAATTTCGAGAAGTAATATTGATGTTAATTAGTTAGATACATATATAATTAGTTAGAATATATATAATATATTCTTGCTATTTATGTATGTATTATAATTATTACATGTGTTACACGTTTTTTGTTACTTCCTTGTGAAACATGAAAAACAAGAGCTTACTCGGGTTTTTGTCTCTTAATGTCATCCACATCTTGATGCATGTATAACATGACTGATTTATGCATGTATAACGATGACTGATTTATGCAAATATTAGGTGTACAAAAAAGTTCTGAGCTTTTTTTTGTAAAATTCAATCTTTATTCGTATGTAATCGTACGGAAATGGCTTGCTGCGTAACGCCAAGCTATTCTGCAAGCTCCTTTTCAGT
>Ga0157363_1001662_pt1 | contig 18815 bp, 7 predicted proteins | sample AttsexASBM1_FD_111477 | JGI IMG/M metagenome (GOLD analysis project Ga0157363, IMG submission 111477) | Fungus gardens microbial communities from leaf cutter ant in Ribeirão Preto, State of São Paulo, Brazil - Atta sexdens ASBM1 | ecosystem: Host-associated > Fungi > Mycelium > Unclassified ... | reverse complement strand
TGATAATTTGAGCTATACATTGGACAAGTTCAAATCATTTATACGCTTTTATGTTAATGTTAATATGCTTTTAATGTGCATCAATATGCATTACCTACATACTGTGGCCAATCGAATTCGCAATAAATAAAAACTGAACATACTAAAATTTTCCAATAAAATTGTAGAATTATTATTAGTAATAATAAATATTATTTGTTGCAGATGCAATTTAGGTACTAATATATTAATAAAATTAACATAAAATTTTTTACATTCTTTCTTTCTTTTAGAGCAATGAAAAGAATAAAACAAAAATAACTTCTATTTAAAATTAAAATTATATTTAAAATGTTTCTCTTTCTCTCTCAGGTAAATAAAATACATTGATATTGAAGATTTAAAAAATTTTAATGGGTCAGAATAAAAATATAATAAAGTGCTTTCCTCAATTTTCATATTGCTTTGTCGGGACGGATCCGTTGTGTTAGGACGCCTTATATACGTCGCAGATAATCCTTTCGATTGGAATCACGCCAATAGTTGTTCTGAAGAAAAGTTCCTCAATAGCATGTGCAGATACGGAGCGCAGGGTAGGCAGTAGCAATAGTAGCTTATTGAATCTAAGGGTTCCGTAAGAGGCCCCGCTGAGCCGTTGTCCTAAAGCTAATTGGGCGCTGTCCATCAGCCGGGCGACGCAGATCGCATCCCTGAGTCGACTTCCGGGACTAGGTGAGTTACTGCTCGTACTCCTACTGCTGGATATCGGTTCATTATCCAGACCGGCCTTGAAAAGCACTATCGCTCTGATACAGGCAAATTCATGTTGATCTAGGTTCATTGCGTGGAAGCCGGCCAGAGTCTCTCGAAAACGGTTCACTTCGATCGCAAGCCCGATATTTTGACGATTCAACGGTAGTAAAGGTGTGGGATCCAGGGTTGGTATCATTTGCGCGGCGGCTAACAGAAAGAGCTCGCGCCAGGAAGACTCAAGCAACGTCAGCTGATCCTCCATTACGAGATTCGTTCCCGACACCAAATTTCGCGCCCAGTGCACGTTCAAAAAGAGTAACCTCGCGGCCTGCTCGCATATAGACTCAGGATTGATCGAGGGTATAAACGGCAACTGCAGATTCGGGATATTCGATGGCATCTAAAATAGATAATTCCTTCAATGTTTTGTCGCTGTTAAAAATATTTTTTAACCTTACCTCAAATCTACAGAAACGTTTATATCTTACAAAAGTATTTAGATCTTATAAAAAAATTTGTCTAGATTTTATAAAAAAATATCTAGAAGATATATCGCACTCCCATAAGAAAAGTGACACAAATTGAAATTTTTCTGCTATATTTAATATATTTCAACTATATTGCCAATTTTTATCAATTTTAAAATATGTAATTTTTTTTCTCCCGAATAATTTTATATTTTTTATGTTACTTTTCTTAGAGTATCTATGCGATATATAAATTCTCCAAAAGAACATTTAGAAAAATTAAGCAAAATTAGCACATTACATTAGATATTAATATATATTAGATGCAGACGTACTTTCGATACTGTCAACGCATTGCAATATACCGGATGCGGAAGGGAGGGATGGGGCGATGGTCCAGGCATGGAGATGCGTGGTTCCGATGGCGCTTTAGGCAAAACAAGATCTAAAGCCGTTGGTGCCGAGGCTACCATACTATTCATAATTTCAGGTTCCTTAAAATATAGAGCCATTTGTCTACGAAGTGTTGAATTCCGTGGGCCTCGTTCGTGCTGCACAGCTATAAAAAAAATGATATGGTTTCTCGTAATGACTTGTAATACATTAGCAAACAAAGGAAAGTGTATAATAACTAAAATGTTTTCAGAAGAGATTTACTAAAAAAAAACATTTTTAAAAACGGCATGAATGGAAGATAGCTAGAACGCCTCAATTACCGTCTTTGTTCATGCCGGCCTGAATGCATTTTGCCAATCGACAGGCACGACATTGATTCCGATGTGTCTTGTCCACCATACAACCCCCCTCGGATTTTGCCTTGCACACGTATTGACGATTCCGTCTAATCGATCGCTTGAAAAAGCCAGCACATCCATCGCAAGCAAATATACCATAATGCTTTCCCGAAGAGTGATCCCGACATACTTTACAAGGTATATCATAAAGAATGCGGCCTGAAACGGAAAAAAAACATTCCATAAAATGACAGTAAAATAAAATAATTTCACCTACGTGCAAAATTAATTGTTTCCAAAATTAAATTTAATAAAATTATTTTATTGACTTTTCTTGTAACAATTAGAAAGATCTGAAAAATGTACGAAGTGAGTGCGAGCAACTTGTTTCTCCATATTATTGCATATTCCAACAGGTAGCTGTCCCTTTAAAGAAATGTTAGCGTAATTTGATCCTCTTGATTGACGCGACGTTTTCGCAAGGCAGCGACTTTAGTAGTCTGTGGAAGGAACGCGTTGACGTGAAGAGTTACTTCATCATTCCCTCGTCAATCAATTCGATACAGGCTTCGCGTCAACTTCGTCGCGTTCAACGAAGGAGTCGTTGCCGGCCAACGAGTAAGCATGCCATTGTCGTTGACAATCGGTGGAAAGGACGCGTTAATCTCGGTGAAAATGCCGGTATTTTGGTCGAAACCCGTTTACGAGTGACAACACGAGCCTGCTGAATGACATTTTGGACGTGAATGGATCGATTTGTCACCAATGGTTCACGCAGGAGGGAACATAGTACAATGTGCACAGACACACGCACACGTTGCATATGTAAACTCTTGGCCCTTGGGCGCGCGGATAACGGGAGGGGAAGTTGGGGGTGCGCGCGTTTGTAATGAGGGTACCAACTCCTTGTCATGGGCTCCGCCTACGCCATTGAGACCGACGAGATTGTGAATGGGCCTGAATAGGCCGGATGTGGCTGCTGCATTCAGTGGTCCTAAGTGAGCAGCCAGAAACACGATACTTTGCTCGATATCGGGTCTCCGATCTCTCCCGTCGATTTCTTTATCTCTGTTGTTATTATAGTCGCGATGGCGGCCAGTGCAAGAACAACACGCCCAGAACTCGTTTAATATCTTAAATCGCCAGTATCGAATGCGCGCGCGCGGTAACTACCGTGCAACAACCTGTTGATTGGTGCATTCTAACTGAAGACGCACACAAAAAACTTAAGCAATAAGACATAAGCGTTAAGCAAATCAATGTTTTAAATTCATTCTACGCTCATTAAGCGTGGTCAATTCGTGTAACTTAAACCACTTACAACTATGTTCACACAATTGTAGATCGAACTTTAGATTTGCTCTACAATTTACATTATTGTTTTACGGTCTCTACTGTGATTGTCCAATTCGTTTACTGCTTAAATTTTTTGTTTGTTTAATAAGCCGTTTACATTAGGCATTTGGAGTAAGCGTTCGTATATTGAATGATCTAAAAGAGCGCATTGATACTAAAGGGCACTGATATCAGTATTAGTACGCACCAATATCAATGCGTTCTTCATCCTAATGAAGTGAACAAGATTCACGAAAAATTAGCAATGGATAAAAACACGATGATAACCCGCAATCTTCTGATATCTTTGCAGATAATACCCTGAAAGCCTAAAAAGCCTAAAAAGTTATCAAATTAACAAGTTAGTTTACTTTTGATGATTCAAAGAATAATCTTTATCTAATTCATTCATAGTACAATAATAACTAGAAAATTACGTTTTTTTGAGTTATGTCGCTTTCGAAGTAAGGGAATGACATAAAGTGTAAAATTTCTTCGTACACAAGTATGCGACATGCTAGTAGATTTTTAAAATCATCGCACATATTTTTACTGTACACCCGGACCGAACCAAAATCGGAACCGAAACCGAAATTGTACCCAAGTTTATAATACTGAAATCGTAACCAAACTGATAAAATTTTACAGTTTTTTCCGATTTTTAATTTTTTATCTTTATCCTTGTTCTTAATCTTTGTTCTGCCTGTTCCTTCGTCCAAATCACTCATGTTCAATCCACCGTCGATAACTCTTTTAACAATCGGAATGCAAATTCCAACATCTCATATGATATAAGAAATCTATCTAATCGGGATCGCGTAAACTTTTTTTAAGATATTAACATTTTTTAAATTTAGATCTTCCTTACCAATATATTGCAAGAATTTATTTTAAGTGAAATTTAAGAATATGTAGACTTTATATAATAAGTGAAATCTATTCATAAGAATAAAATAAGATGTAAAAAAGGACCGAGAAAAATGTGCTTAAAATAATGTTTACGTAGTTTTTGTTCAGAATCACGTGATCAGAATCAGTTGACGCATTCAGAATTAGTTGATATTTTTTTTCGACTAGGCTTTCTACATTGAACAGATGAACATTCTCTCTCTCTCTCTCTCTCTCTCTCTCTCTCTCTCTGTCTCTTCGCCCTTCTCCTTCCACTTTTTAATAGAATAAATTAAAAAAATAGAATAAAGCGAATAAGGAGACTGTAAAAAATCCAAAACCTGAAACTGGAACATTTATTTGACATTTTATAGCATTTTCTCTTAGGATACACTGAGTGTAACTTCACATTACACCAGTTGCGTGTAAGTGCTGCATCAATGCTGCATTACAAAAGTATACATACACCATGACTACGCTATTGTGTTTAATTTTGCTGCCGGTTGACTTCTGCTTCCATTTTCAAATTTTTAATGTCACACTGGCTCTACACCGTCTATTTCGTGTAGCAAAACCCCACTTCGTGCATAAAATTTGCACTACACTACAGAAACACTGAATGAGTTCGCCTACCACCAGCCAAGAAAACACGCTACACTGTCTGAGTGTTGCACTGGTGGGCGATAGTGCAGCCAAGAGAAAACGCTATTAGTGAATCGAAATCGGAACAGAACTAAAAAAATCTTTCAGTCCGGGTTCTTGCTTGAACACTGTACAATATCCTATAGTAAATATACCTATTATCATCACGTTTTAAATTTACTAGGTGTTAGCAGTCCAATGTGATACATAGAACTTTGTATTTACTACCAGGCTTCAAGTTATAGCCTATTATACGTGTCTACCATTTCTTACATACTTCGATTGTCGATAATAGCGATAAATCGAGAAGTTTCCCGGAGTCTCACGCACACGCGAACTGCTCTTTTCTTTATAGTATTCACGGTTAAAAGGCGCTCCCTCTTCTTGGCAGCGTATGTGATCGAGAGAAAAGGCCTCGATGTTCCTGGAGGTAAATCATTAACGAGGAGTTACAGTAATGCGCAAAATGCGGTGCATATGTCGAAGCGGAAAGCAGACGGGTTGCGGCCGGAATGACAGGGCTGGGCTCCCTCGGTCCTCGTCGCGGTGGACAAGGAATGTCCACCTTTTCTCTCCCTTCCCAGAAGGGAAACTCCAGGACTCGCGCGCGGACACACGCGTGCACGCGTGTCCACGATCGCGGGCGCGCGTCGGAATCACGCAACGCGTTTCTGCATCGCTACTCGCCATCACGTGGCCGTATGAAATTTGCAGTCGGCTCTCGAGTCACTCGCGATTGAATTTTTCATCGTCGAGGAATCGAGGAATACGCGACTATATTCTTCGGGTGATGATCATCCTTCCTTCTGTCACGCGTCGCGTCAAATATTCATGTGATATTTATAGTAACAATTGCGAACGGACTCTTCCTCCGTGTCCTCTTCGCTGAAATAGAGGGAAGAGAGGAAGAAGGAGAAGAAGCTTAAGGGAGAAGAGAAAGCCCCTTTACGGGGTTGCTGTAAAAATCGCGTGAATATTTGATGAGGCGGGTGAATGCGCGCAAGCGCGCGTTTTCAATCGCGCATATATGAGAAAAATACTGTCATTAGTTCGGAGGTGTGGCCAGCAGAAAAGAGGGGAATGTAAAATCGTACGTTTGGCGTACGAACACGAAGACGGTAAGTATCGCTCTAAAGCGCGAGCACGTGCTCCCCCATATCAATTATTTCATTTGAACTGTGGCCACCGACGAAAACGGTCCCGAATGTCGCATTACGTCAGAATTGTAAACTTCAATGGAAATCGACACGTGGATATGTGGAACATCCGATATCTGAAATTCGGTGGCGAAGGGGAATAGAACCTGGGTTCTGCGAATATATATATAGAGCCGGATATGTTATTCACCGGCTAGTGGCAGTCTTTATTTCGACTGGCGTTTTTCTCTTTCTCTCCCCAAAAACCGAAAGTTGCTACTATGTATCGTGATCACGAAATTAAGGGAAAAGTTTGTGTTGCGCGCATCCCCATCGGTGCACATTCGCATGCAAAGGGTGAACGAAAACAAGAGAAAGGTGAGAGAGAGAGAGAGAGAGAGAGAGAGAGAGGAGGGGAGGAGAAACGCGGCGTAAAATATGTCCTCCAGCCAAACTTTCGTTGTACAAAATTACGAACTTCATCTAATTGCAAGGGGACTGATAGACCGAGTCTTCAGTCCGTAAAACGCACGTGACTCGTTTTATGCTCGGCGACGACGCATTATTGTCGCGTCGCCTCACTACTCGAACGAATTTTGTCGGCAAAAAATAATCGTCAAACTTTTTTTATATTGGTTTTCTATGAATTTTACTTTGTAATACATTTGCATGTGTCGGCGGGAATAAAATCTCTTTCGAAAGTCATTATTTATGTATGTTGTGATTACATATCTATTAAACATATCTATTAAACTTTTTAACATCTTAACATTTCGTTCATAAAATATTAATATATTAAGTAAAATATTAATATATTAATATATTAAGTTCATAAAATATTAATATATTAATATAAAAGAATTTTATATAATTTCGAAAGAGAGATATAAAGAATCTTATCTATCATTGACTCATTATTATGTGTTCATATGGTTTACAATAATACATATTATTATTAAATTATTTATTTATATCTATTAAAAAATAAAAAAAGATGTTAAGAGAGATGTTAAATGAAATATGTACAAAGTGCGGAAAAATTTATATAAATTTATGCCCAACAATTAAAAAGTTATAAACTTTCAAAGATTTAGAATAGAACGCATTTTTACTATTTTTCGTATAGTAGAAATATTTGAAAAAGTTCTATATAATCATTAGTTCGATGAATGGAAGCCTGAATTTTTTCAGAAGGAAAAATTTTCAAACATTTATTGTTAACTATAATAATATCAATAATATTAGTTATTATGATAGTTACAATAAATGTTCAAAAATGTTTGATTCTAAAAGAAAATTTCCATTTATCGAATTAAAAACTTTTTTTAATATTTTTAATATTTCTACTAGAGAAACAATAATAAATACATTCTGCTAATAAATTTTTAAAGACTATTCTATAATGTGCTTTTTGTTTCATGTTTCTTGCTTTTTACCTCTTGCTTTTTTCCCCTTTGCAACCATTTTATCGACAATTGTATTTCTTGCTACGTATTTCTTGTTTCTTTTGAAGTTCATTAACTTTTATCTCGACATAAAACCGGATAAAAAACCGAATAAAAAGCAAAAAGACAATATGTAAAAAATAGCAAAAAGCAAGAAACAGAAAACAAAAAGTACATTGTAGAATAGGCTTAAACGTTTATAATTTTTTAATTTAGCATTTTCGGGCACAAATTTATATGAATCTACTTAATCTTATTAACTATATAATTTTGATCTCGATATACAGAGCGAACATCTGTATATCTGTTTATTAGTTATATTAAGAAAAAATCATCGCAATGATAGAAACAGATATACAGATATAATTACGCATAATTTTTTGTAATATTGAATGACTTGTTTCCCATCGTTCTATCATTTCACGCGCCATCAGGTAGTTCGCGGTAAACGAGCATGGGAATGTAGTGACATGTGTTTTAGAGCCAACCGCTTGCTATCAGTGTATGTTCACATATAATCGATCTAGAGCAATGTCTATCTGTCATCTGCTCGCCTCACAGACGCGAAACGCCCTTTCTGCAATTTGCAAAGATAGACTTATCCCAAAAATTTCGAGAGATAAAATCGAATTTTTCTCGAACAATGCTTCATAATTCTAAGAATTCAATTAATTTTATCTTATCATCAATTTGTTTATCATCAATATGTCGTCGTTATCGTTACGTACGTCTTAAAACAACATATTACAAATTATTTGCATGTAAAATAAGTTAAAAAAGAAGATGCTAAACTTATGCTACATATTTATCTTTCTATTTACAATTATCATATTATAGAAAAATTGTAGAAACAGATACGAATAAAGTCACACATAACTTCTCAAATAGATTTGTACAATGTTTTAATTAGCCCAATGTATTACACTGATTGGAGACCAAATGACGCTATGTTCAACCACCCGCGTCAACCTGCTAGTCGACCACTACAGTGATTCGTTCTCGATGCATCGTTTTGAACCATCTGTCGTTATTTTCTCATGGATGACCTATGCTCAGGGATGAATCGTTTTAAATGCACGGTGGTTCGCTACATTTAAAGGCCACATGTTTGTTATTTCACACGAGATGAAATTAGCATGCCATGGCAGAAACCATGAGAATTGGTAATTATAATAAGCATGTCACGATCGATAACTTCAATAGATTACGATAGGTATATGTTATGGAAATGCATACACTGTAAGGCTTATTATTGTGTTTATAAATATGTCTGATTGCAATCTTGATTTTATAAAATAAAGTTATAAATTATAGGCCAGTATTTATAGTCCATTTCTTATTTCAAGGATATCTTAAATATATTTTAAAATACTAATACAGCTCTATAATTAGTTCGTGACATCTTTGTACTTAAAAGGATTTTAAATATAAGAATCGACTACCGGCTATAATAGGTGATTCAGAATTTTTTTTCTGTACTGAAGACAATAAACATGCCAAACTCGAAGTTCACTAGAGATAATTTGGAATTCAGGTAAAATCCTACAAAATCATTGTCGTTACTAGAATAAAGCCTAATAGATACTTTTTCTTAAAGACTTATATAATTTATTTAAGTTACAATCTTAATTCCTATTTTCGTGTCAATTTTATGAGAAATATATCAAGATTTACCTCCAAATTTTATCGAAAGTGCCGATTTGGCTCATTCAAAAAAAAGGGTTCCTAATATGAGATACAAAGGTTTTCTTGTATGAGATGGTATCTCTAACAAAAAACTAAAATAACTAAAAATAACGGAAAAATTAAAGGTATGCTTTTTATACACGTTTTTGTTATATTGCATACAAGTAGGAACAAAGAATTCGAATATTACATAATAATATAATATTATATTATATAATTTTTCGATGCGTGTGTATGCGAGTATGTGGGTATGAGTAATCTTAATAATAGAATCATCATTTTTAATATTTTCGTTCAATAGTATGCTTTGAGGTATTGAATTGTTTAGATGCTCTCATATTAGCTCTAAGTATCTTATATTACGATTATTTCCATGCCTTGCGATTTCATGATCACCAAATCTAATCTTTACAGTTAAATAAATCATTATATCATGTGTTTTCCTATTAATACAACTTTACTCTCTCTATCATTGCATGCAGACTTTATTATCAAATATTTATTATATAATAAAACAAGATTTGAAGACTAAATCAACCTCAATAAAATTCGACAACATTCAATGAAGAATCTTTTTTCACAATTACTATACGCATGATTTAATAATGTTTTCTATTAAATATGTTTCACTCTATGAGTAATAAATCAATCACAGCTTATTAGTTTAGCAGAAATCCTGCTATCTCATACTGGAAACTTATCCCATAAGCGATCCTAATAGATGCTAGAAAAGGAACAAAAAAGAAGAAGATAATAAAATTGTAAGAGAAAAACTAATATAACATAAAAACAATTTTCTATGTTATCAGAAAATGTACATAAAATAAAAAATATACAAGATGTCCCAAATTTAAATAGCCAAATCTCAAAGATCAATAAATAAATAAATCTGAATGAATACGTAATAAATAAGTAAAAAAGTCTTTTTCTTAGAAAAGACTAAACTTGTTTTTTGCTTCATTTTAAAGAAAGTCGTAAAAAAAGACAAAAAATAGCTCTCGTTTGTACTTATTTATTATTTATTCATTTAGACTTATTTATTTTTCATTCATTGTCACTTGCTTAATGCAGATATTGTTTAAAATGTTAGCGTCTTGCAACAATATACATATTGCGTTTTTGCAGCCAAACTGATCTGGTCAACGTAATACTGATAATGTTAACAAACTGCTGCCAGAAATATAACAGCCTATTGACATGCTTATTGCTAGCAGATTGGCGGTACAGCTAAGCAGCATTTGCATTTCGGTTTCTACTATTCAGTTTCTGCTGCTAGGCTATCGTCAGATACATTGCTCCGCGCGTAGATACAACTCGGTTTCTGTCATCAATCCGCTATAAAAGTTCTGCCGACAGAATAGAAGCAGAATGCGAAAAATTTCTTCTAGAAGAAATTTCTTTCAGAAAAAAAGAAGTATGAATATGTTATTCATCAGTTTTTTCTTAATATAGATGATACTCAAAGAAAAAATTTAATATTAATGGAGAGTTCGAAATAAACAAAATTGTATACTCGGAGCATTAATAAAAAATAATATGCTAAATTTAGAAGTGTTTTTCATTTCAACAATTGTTTATACTAACATTATTTATACTAAAGGTACAAACATTTGTAAAATGTATGTGAACCTTTATAAAAATAATTGCAGAAACTGTTATATATATATATAAATTCCATTAAAAATTTGATTTAAGTCTGATTGTTATTATTATTAAACAAATTTTATTAGATATGATTTATTTATGTGTATAATGTAAGACGTAAGATAAATTCTCTTCAGAATAACACAATCGTAGAATAATCGAGAGTCTATCAATAAAAAAAAGTAATAAGAAAAAAATTATTAAATCTGAATGGAAAGTTTAGTACGCGGCGAATATATTCTATGTAGGAAAAACATGTTAAAATTTTTAGAATAAAATATCAAAAAATATGCTTAAGCTTTCGATGATATTAAATAAACATAAGATTGAGAGCTATTTACTCGAAGAAGCCGGCATCTTTGGCGGCGGAACTGACATATGTGGCATCTGTGACTCTTGATTCTGCATCCTCGTGATCGTCACTACACAATAGTCATCGAAGAGGCTCGAGCCAAAGATAGAACTAATCGCACCGCGCACACAATAAGATTTTTTCTCAAAGCCGGACTTTTCGGACGGCTAGTCTTTACGTGTTTTACGACATCACTTTCTGGCTGTGGCGGCACGCTAAGGACTAGCACCGGGGTGAAATGTGACTGAGTCATCTTAGTTGAGACTTTTTGATGCCAAGCACCGAACAGCTTTGATGCTGCTATGTGGAAAACGTATCTCATTGGCCGAAGGCTTCCCTACCCTCGGCAAAGGGCGGATCTGACGAAAGGAGTGGTTCGTTCCTAACGTTCGGGGGTTGAACGTCATCGCTCATACGAGGCGACGGGAGGGTTGCGTCATCATCCCCGCCACTGTGAATATCACTTTGTGAGAATCACCTTTGAACGAAGGTGAGAAGAAAGATAGCTTCCTCACACCCCTTGCGCATGGAAAGCTTATCGTATTTTATGTTTGTTTTCGGCATAAACAAATCATAGGTGGATAGAAATCAATTATTAACGTTATTGCTGGCAATTATTTGATAAATTAATATGTTAACTATAAATTTTAGTAAATTCAAATAGATATCTATAAAATTTTCTAATCCAGTACACACAGGCATCTCTTTACTTACGACAGGGTTATGTTCCGAGATTTTAATCGTACATCAAATAGTGTATATAATACTGAATGTTTTTTTTCTTTTATATGTAATATTTTTATTACTAATCGTAAAAATTGCTCACAGTTTTATGAATTGTAAAATAGATTGATGCAGAGTGATTAATTGATATTTCAATCCTCAGAGTTGATGATGGGTCTATTAAAGCCAATATAATATTATAAATAAATCTTTGTCAAAAATTGAAAACAATTCAATTTTCTTTATATTAGCAGTATATTAGCAAATTTAGATTATTCTTATTTAAATATATACTTAATATTTATTTCTTTTTAAGCAAATTATGTTACTTTGATTACCTAAAATTAATTAGTATTTTTTAATTAACATAAATTAAATGGATCTTATAGATTCAGCATCAATAACTGTGTTACAGCTATTGACGTTAGCTCGTCAAGAGGATTAATATATAAAATATCAAACCTATTATATCTGAATATTAGAATCTATCGAAAAGATTTCTAATTGAGATTCTTTAATTAGTGTTTTGCCTTGTGAGATAAGTAGTTCACAATTTTATGAATTGTAAAATTCAACAGATGATTTAATATAAAATGACTGATTTGCAGTGTTGCATTGATATAGTAAATCCGTTTATTTGAATGTTAAGACAAGCAGCTGTATTTGCAGCATCATCAAACAATTCTATATTAAAAATTCCCACAAAAAATCACTGGTCTAGTTAATAGCTCCTAATTCTGCGGCGCCGTAATTCTGAACGTGTTCTGTTTAGGACCGGAATTAAATCCCTCGCTTTCGCGGCCGTTGAGATTCGTTGATGCGTGCGCTCGGAAGAAGCTCAGGTAGAGGGTAGACTTTTGTTGAAGTTTCGCCATTCAAAATGCCGTGGAGATACGTGGAGGAGGTTAAACGATGGAGTGCATATACTTGGAATAATAGATACCGCCAGATGCGCTGCGCCTGACTCCCTGACTCCATCTTGAATTATCTCGTGCTCGATCCCTATGGAGCTTCCCCCTTCGTGAATGTGTATATATGTATATGCGTGTGTACGTCGCGCGCGAAACAGGGTTGGGGCGCGAGCTGTTCTTACAGTCGGTGAATTACGCCAGGAATCCGTCATAACCAATGTAATATAGCGGAGATTGGATCTCTCGATGGCATATCACGCTCCCCCTCGAAAGAGTCCTACTTGAGTTGATGTTATCTTTGCAGATTACACCAGGTGTATTTTTATGATGCTTCGCGGGAAACAATGTAAAGGCACTCGTGAGGGTGCTTTGATTAGCCTTGTAATTAATCGTGCGCGTTATGAATTCTTTTTATCGATCCAAGTTTTTAATTATTAAGAAGGAAAGATTCTTTTGGCATTATTTCTAATGGTATAATATCCTTGATAAAATTAGAAGACGGAAAATTTTGTTAGAGCATTGTTTCGATATTTTTTTTTAAGGGAAATTACTCCGAATTATATATAACTGGTATTATTATCTTCCAATGATTACAAAGTAAAAATAAATTGGAAATTACTTGAAGCGAAAAAGTTAGTTACATTTATTTATAAATCTTTTATCATAAACACGAATATTTATATGCGTTTTTGTAATCTCTTTTTAAACATACTCCAGAAACTTTATATATAATAGAAAAAAATTTCTACACAAATAGAAACATATTTTTGGTTCAAGTTATATGTATATGTTTGCACCCTCGACTTGGCCGCCATTGAGAGGTAAGCCCAATGCGACCGAATATTCATCCGACCATGCATCGTTTTAGCTTTGGTGCAATATGTCAGGATAAAAGATAATCTACGTAACTGTCTCGGGAATACGGAGCCTAACAATAGCCATGTTGCTTCTCTATTTCTTGAAAAAAATTCTATCTATTTCGCGAGACAAATAAGAAATTCGAGTCGTTTTGTCAAGAAGGCAAACGTATCTAATGCTGCTGAAATTAGCATTTTTCTGCTGTAACTAAAAAAACAGATTCTATCAATACTATTGCGCAAAAATTGATGTATAACAAGTATCGAAAAAAATATTTTTTAAGACGATATCTTTTTTTGATGAATAAATCTGATCTTGACTTTGATATATTTTCAGAACAATGACTTTAAGTAACTTGTAGAAGATTTTAATTGTCACTTACTTTGTTTATTAAAAATATATAAAATAGAGTATGCAAACAAGTGTTGAATCTGGATAATCTAAAGTCATTAAATAAACTCTACATTATTTTTATGTTTGTCGAACGCGGAAAATAAATGTATAGAAAAGAGAATTAATAAATTAAGTTATTAAAACAGAGAGGAGAGAGAGAGAGAGAGAGAGAGAGAGAGAAAACGCGCCTTTTTAAATTTTTTTTTACTGAAACAAAACGATTGTGTTGTGTAATGATAGTTTTTATAAGATTCAAATAAAATCTTTAAATATTATTGCAATTACAGTCGATGGCTAGAGTGAATTTGAAATGTGATTACACATGCGACAAATTAAATTTAATAAATTTTTTACAGTTTTTTAAAATACTAATTAATATCATTAAATTGTTTATTAATTTAATTTGTATTATTACTACCTCAGTTTAGTATTAGATTTCAATTTTACCAAATCGGCGCTTATATAATTTAGAGCTGTACATAATGTACAGTTATGCAGAGGATATATATATATATATATATATATATATATATATATATATATTATATATATATATATATATATATATAAATTCATTCATCGCGCGGCATGAAATTATTAAGAATCACACACAGAATACACAAGAATCTAGATTAGCCAAATAAAACATTGTCCTACTTAATTGCATATTTCTATATCAACGAAAATTTTCTGATTAAATTTATTAGAATTCTATTAGAATTCTAATTGAGATAACTGAAATTCTGATTGATATAATATTTCTGGTAAAATATATCAGAATAATTATATCAATTAGAATTCTAATTATCCCAACTAGAATTCTAGTATATTTAACCAGAAAATTCTGATTTGCCCACCAGAATGACTAATCCAACTAGATCATTTTTCTCAATGCATATAATATACGTATTATATAACAAGTCCATGTCCAACTTATAGTGTGTCGAAAAAAGTAAAATTTAGTTAGATAAAGTCTCAGTTAGATGAAGAAATAAACTAGAAGTTTTCTAATGTTTCATTCTTTTATATCTCTATATAGTTTTCATCAGTCGAAAAATAATGACATAGTTATGGACTATTTACATTTTGTTTTGACTCTTTTTTTATTACTTTGTAGTAATTTTCCTTTCCTAAGTTTCAGGTAATGAAATGCTAGGTGCCGAAATGTGTTAAATTGTACCCAAGCCGAACTCTGTTTTTTCTTATCCTTTCTTGTGGTTCCTTTGTCGTAGATGCCATAGGTGCCGCCATAGCGTTTATAGGACTTTCAAAAAATTTTTATCACAACTGCAAGATGAAAAGAACCGATAGATTTATTTTGTTCTTACATTGAAAAAAAGATATTATTAAATCTTATTTCATCCTTATATTATAATTATTTTGATCGTTTTATATAATTTATTTTTGTATATTTTGACGCTAACAAGAACTAGAAATAATTTAATTAAAAATAAATAATTTAATTCATTTGATTCGTGACACTAGAAGGATATTAGAGTGTTTCATTTATTATTTTCAAGCAGAACAATTCAGTTCTTACATAAAATAATTTGTCATAAAAAATCTTTAAAAAATCTCTAAAAAAAAATACCAGGATTGGATAAGTTAATGTTTTTTTTAACTGAATAAAGTTAAAGCTAATGGTTCTACAAAATTAATAAAGTTAAGTTAAAATTTGAAGGAATAAAAAATTAACTTAACATAAGTTAAGTCAATATTGAATTAACTTAAGTTAAAAAAAAGTTAATTTTGAAAAAAATTATTTTTTAAATCATAATGTCCTAATTTTTCTTAAAATGAGATTAAATAACTACAATATAGATTATTAAGTAAGTTAAATTTTTAATTTTTTTATTCATATGTGATATAAGTATATAACACATAATGATATAACTATATAAGTTATATAATTTAAAAAAAACAGCCAACACACAGGGAAGATACAAGATCAGTGATTATTTTTTAAGAAGTCTTAAGGAAATTGACCGATTACAATCGAGTGCGAGAAGAATATTTGACTGTAATTGATCAATTTCTTATTTACTTACGGCTTAAAACACCTATTGTAGATCTGGACTAAGGCTATATATATAAGGCATAAACTAATCAGAGAGCTGTATTAGTTTAAGAAATTACTTAAAATGGTTTTAAAATATGAACAGAATATACCCTCTTAGTCTTATTATTTTTACTTAGTCTTATTATATCTTATTATTTTTCTAAGATATTCAAAAGAGATAAAAAATTTTTTTAACTTAAAAAAAAAGTTAAAAAGTTAACATTTAAAAGTAATTTAGTTAAGTTAAAATTTAATGCATTTAAAATTACTAAGTTAAGTTAAAAGTTTTTAACTTTTTAACTTTTTTTTTAACTTTTAACATTTTAACTAGTTACTACCCAATCCTGGAAAATACACATAAGAGAGAAGAAAGTTTTTTGATGAAAGCAAGTCTTGGTACCTAAAGTAACATTCAAATGAAATATACAAATACAATTATTAGTTCTATAAACTGCACTTTTCATTCCTCAGAAAAAGATAAATGCCTTCTAAAAATAAAAATAAAAGGATAATAAATATTGTCAGATAAAAATGGATTAAAGATCAAATAGAGGCTTGTGAGCAAAGAGATGACACTTTCACGTGACGAAGAGTGACACATGAAGATTAAGAAAAGAAATGTCGATGACTAACTACAACATCTGTGTTAACAATCGATTTCTTTTTAAAGTAAAAATATTCAGCATTCAATTCTTTAGCTCGTCAAGAAAGTGCTTTTGTAAATCATATATCAGAATTTCATTAGGTTTTGTGACCTAAGAAAATTTTACATTCTTTTGAATAATACATCTACTTTCACAAATCGCTCGTAATATTATTGTCATGTAAATATAATAAACAAATTTTTACTACAAAAATATAATAAAATAACAGAAAAATTTATTTACATTTCTTAATATTTTACATTTGAGAACGAGATCATTTAAAAAGGTATATAAGAGTCTATGCTTTTATATGTCTTTTTTTTAGTAATGATAGAAAATATGATGGTATATATTTAGATGAAATCAAATTCTATTTAATTTTATTTTAAATATAAAATAATAAATAAATAAGTTAACAAAAATATCATTAAAAATATACAAAATTTTTAATTCTCTTTTTTAGTAGGATTTATTGAATACAAAATTCTGTTAATAAGATCTCTTTTCTTCAATCCATTTTAATTAATCATCAAAATTCTAAAAGTCTAAATATATTATGTTGTTCTATTCTAAATATATTATGTTGTATATCTCTATTATTTAACTTTTCGGTATTATTAAATTTTAATTTTATACAACGTTCTAATTCTATTCTATATACTTTTGATGGTACATGCTTTTTTATTGATATCTAATGAATCTATACTATGATGCAGCGTGAAAGATATGAGATTAGACAATTATAATTTGCGTGATCGAGCAAATCGTCAGTTCGTCTATGGGAGACGTGACAGACTGATTAGAATAATGACGGAGCACCTACCTGTTGCTGTCTCCATTTAGATACCATCATGTACATCAGCAACGTTAGGATGGCAATGTTATGGGAACTAACAAGCATATGGTCGGGTCAATATCGCATAAACGCGAGCTCGCATCAGTGATGCCCTCGCGTTTTACCTGATCGTTGGGGGAGTAAAGCGGGCGCCCTTTGACGATGAAATCAAACGAAAATCCGCCATATGCGCGAGCTCGCGCTTATGAGAATACTTGAGTTTCCGATTAAAGGTAATTTGACATGGGAAGTTTGACATGAAAAGCGCTTTGCGCGATGTATCGGCAGTTTACAAAAATTTCTCAACGGGTATAAACTTTATAAGTAATTTGTTACATTTATTTTAACTTTCTATTTTCTTCATAAAATCACAAAATCACGAAAATAGAAATATTATTCTTACAAAAACAATTTAGGATCAAATATTTTTTTTCTAGTCAAACATTGGTAGATTTTCACCAAGATTTGACAGTACAACAATACGTAATGGTGACCCGTCGACTTTTAACCCCTTCCGGCTGCCCGGTGACCATGAAGTTCTCCATTATGGAAGACAGTGAAATGACGGAAAAAAAAAATGAGGTCGCGAAGACGTTGACGTCCGTTAGTCGGCCGGAAGTTCAGTGTTATGAAAATCAGACGTTGTGTCGGTTGGTCTGGCATACGTAACGGACTTTTCGCTGTTTTCGCGTTCTTCTCCTGTTCTCAAAGTGGGCGGTACAGAGTGTAGAGCGACAAGTAGTTACACCGGCTAGTAAATCAGAAATCAGAGACGGCGCACCTTGAGAAAGAAGACGAAAGAGCTTCTTGAGGAATACCTTACAAGACGCGCATCCATCCTGGGCGGAGACATCCGGCCTCTTGTTACGCATTCATCTATGCGCGAGAGACTGCTTGAGATTGTCGTTATATCAGAAGAAAAAAAGAGAGAGAGAGAGAGAGAGAGAGAGAGAGAGAGAAAGAGAAATAGAAAGAAAGAAAAAGAAAGAAAGAAAAGGCAAGACATTCGGTGGGAACCATTCCTGAAACCAACTTGCAAAGGAGGATTTTATGATGCAACGTACTTTTGATGGAAGGATCTTTATAGTTTGAATTTTTTGTGAAAAGATTAAGTTTCGATTGAAGTATGTTTAATATAAAAAAATAACAATCGTAAATCTTGATATTTTTAACATAATTATATAAAATAATTTATATGCATGACATAATTTTTATTCATAATTATACATTTCAACTTTTAATATTGTTGAAAATATATAATATTGTTGAAAATGTTGATGGATTTGTATATTTCTTTAGCCATAGTTATATATTCATTCCCTTATGTACGT
>Ga0157363_1001661_pt1 | contig 18821 bp, 12 predicted proteins | sample AttsexASBM1_FD_111477 | JGI IMG/M metagenome (GOLD analysis project Ga0157363, IMG submission 111477) | Fungus gardens microbial communities from leaf cutter ant in Ribeirão Preto, State of São Paulo, Brazil - Atta sexdens ASBM1 | ecosystem: Host-associated > Fungi > Mycelium > Unclassified ... | reverse complement strand
TCTCTCTCTCTAAAAATACACAGAATTTACGTAAGATTAACATGTGCATTTTCTATTTAGTGATATTAGCTTTAAAAAAAAATGGAGTTAAAAATAACATAAAAGAAGCAAAGAAAAACATACCCAATAATTGTAATAAACAGATTTGTTTCATAAAAAGTATAAATTTCAGGAAATATATTTTCTCTCAATTTTTTTTTGAGTCTACTTATTAGACATTAAGTTCGTGCAATCGGTATTTACATCGGTATTTTGTATTCCTGATCGGATATACGCACACATTGATACAAATATACGCACAAGTACGCGTACAATAAACGAGTTTCGGAGAGAAAAGTGAAACACTTGTACTCTCATAAGAGAAAGTTGCATACGGAAGAATCGGCACATTACTTGCGCAAATGCGCCGTCACCCTTATTATCCCATAAGTTGCGTAATCGAAGCATATTTTAGCACTTTTATTTTTAAGGTACTCATCATCGCTTTCGAATTCTTATTTCAACTTCATTCACTTTGGAATTCAAGCTGACATTCTTTTGATGCATTCGGAGAATCATAACGTGTACGATCCACTGATTCGAATTATTATAAACATTTGCATATATTTCAATTTACATATTTATTTTACATATTTATAATTTTTACATTTGTATACATATATGCTATTTGTAAATTATATCTAATTGCGATTCCTTTTTTTTAAATTGTTTTAAAGATTAATTGAAATATATAAAATGCACTGATTCGAATTATTATAAATACTTGCACACAGTTCAATTTACTTATTTTATTTGAAAATTATATTTAAAAGTTGCAATTATTTTTTCAAAGTTTAATTAAGGTATAATGCACATATTATCTTCTTTTACTTTTACAATATTACATGTATAAGATTTAAAAAGAAAAACGTAAATTTTTTAATGTCGATATCTTTAAATTAATAACTTAAAATTTTTTACTAGTATTTGAAATATAATAATGGAATTTGACGATAATATTTTTATATGTCTTTATAACACTTATTCTTTTCACACAATAATAAATTTTATTGATTATAAAAATTAAATTAATAAATATTTCATACATCGGACAAATAAATAAAGCTATACATTACTTAAAAATCATTCTGCTAATATACCGTAAGAAAAAAGTTTACAAAAAAAATTGATGAAGGAGAATTCCTTTTACGCACTTCCTTTTACGAACTTTGAATTTACCTTACCTTGCACTTGTGGAGAAATTTTCTCGTTCGTTGTATAAGCGGGACTGACCGTGGACCAGTCTTCGGTCTGCTTTTAAATGCCCCTCTTCATCATATACGCTTCTCGTAAAATGAATGCTTTAGCCTCAATATAATGTATCAGCGAGTCTTAAATTAATGTTGAAACAGGAAAACTTTGATAAAAATCTGATGATCTACAATATTTCGGCAATATACAATTTAATATAGCAAATATAAATATTACTTTAAAATAATTGAAACCTTAGGAAAAAAAAGAATTCTGTATATTATTTAGAATTATTCCATAATATTAAATGGCTATTCGAGCCGCGCTGAATATTTGCGAACTTTTTCAATAAAATAATAATTTATTAATATAATAACTATAAACGTTTCGACCTTTTAAACTTGGCCTTGGCATCTTCAGTGATCTTGTTCTAATAAATTCTAATTATCTAATGTTTTATTCGCAGACTTTCTTATATAACGTTCTTCTTTCTTATATATAACGTTCAAATCAATCCGAGGAAATCATATGTCTTCAAATGTATAAATAGCAATATTCTTATTTTCATATTTTGTCAAATGATCTCTTGAAATTCATTCGAACTGTCCAATTCAAGATTGTATGACTCCTCAATCATTGTATCAAATTGAAACATTAAACTTGCTGATTATGTTTCTATGAATACTCAATCCTTGATTTTCAATTTGATACAATACTAAAGAGTACAATCTTGATGTATAAGAAAGATTGTAAATATAAAACATTAGGTTATTGATTAGAATTTACTAGAACAAGATCACTGAAGATGATTAAGTTTAAAAGGTCGAAACGTTTATAGTTATTACATTAATAAATTATTTTATTGAAAAAATTCGCAAATAATATCCAGCACGGCTCGAATAGTCATTTAAATTAATATTATTGAATTGATATTCATGTGAACCTTAATATTATATAATTATTCCTTTATTATAACAATATATGTAGATTATTATTTAACAATTTTCCTAAATAAATTGAAATTTTTATTGTTCATCAAGTCTATATTTATTTAATAAAGTTTAAGGAATGTATATATATATATATATATAAAATAAAAAAACAACAAAAATAACGTTTAATAAAACTTTATTTCCTCATTTAAATTTCCTTATTCTTATTTTCAGTAGCCGTTTTAGTAACTGTTTCAGTTTCTTCTAAATTTTCTTGCTGTTGTTCATAATGTAAAGGTAATCTATCGCCCCATTCACTCTCTCTTGCACAACGGTACATATGCCTGACAATAAAAACATTTCATATAATTGTATACTCAAACACAATTTAATAGATACATACTTTCCATGCTTGTATTTTGTAAATATCTCCTCTTTCAGTTCTCCACTGTTGGTGCACATGCGACAGATCGTGTGATTAGAACGTTTTAATATAGCTCGCACGATCCTTGGCCATTGCTCATCATTCTCAGGACGTTTACCTGTAAAAAGAAACATATTTTGTATTTTTGTATTGGAAAGGATATACACATCTCGATAAAACTTAATAATTAGTGCCAATATATAATTTCTATCATATCTTTTATAAGACGTGATTTAAATAACAATTTTTATTATTTTTATTTTTCAACCTTACTTACTTTTCTTTAACACAACATAAGAATATAGCTCTGATTTGTGTTGTCGACCGCCCAAAAATTGCAATGGGTGATAAAGAACGCTTAAATTACAGGGAGTATCATCGGTGGCAAATCTTGGACACTTCAAATCATGTGGACACTAAATCGCAACAATAATATAACAGATTTAAGAGACAATCAATGCATTCAACAATATCATCACAATCAATCACGTTCGGATTTCTAATAAATACTTACAGGTGAGAAAACATGAGCAAATTGCGTTTCTTGTCTACGTTTCGAATTTGCGTATTTGAGAACGAAATCTCGTGCTTCATTTACTAGCTTTCAAAAAAAAAGGAACAAGGATGAAAATTTTACAAAATATATATAGAAAGTAAAATTATATTGAATATGCCTACTTTGAAACCTGCATTGGTTCCTTCTTCTACAATAATCAGGTAGTTGTTAGTCTTTGCCCAAAGGTTTAATATTGTATTAATACGTGATTCCATACCCGGTAATTCAAACAAAGTGTACGCGCTCACTACGATATCATATGTTTGCTAAAAATAACAGAGATATATCAAATTATATATTTTTTGAACAAAACTTTAATGTGTATAATATTTCATATTACTCTTACATTCGTCGAGATAGGAAAATATTGACGATGAAAAACTTCTTTGATCTTTGGCTTGGCAGCTTCCGCTAATCTTTCCGACAATTCAATCATGAATTCTGATACTTCAACACAAAAATATTCTTTTAACGTTTTTGACCAGATCTCAGAAGCTGCCCTATAGAATAAAAAAAAAGATTCTTTAATGTTATATTAATCAATCTTATATTAAATATTCTAGATTTTTTACATCATCTAATATAGTTCACTTTTATATTTACCACATGACTGTGCCAACACCAGAACCAAAGTCAAACAATGTTTGAGGTCTGAAATCCGTGTCGCGAAATTTAATTTCGTTGAAAATTTTATGCAAAACCGCATAATTCTGAACGCCTCTGCCGACCAGGTACGTCAGGGAAGTGAGTTTATCGAAGTGTATTGGTTGCCAGTTATAAACATTTTGCTTCAAAATCATCCTGGACTTTCTATCTTTATGGAAATCTATATCCTCTATCGATATCTTTTTATCATGATTATTAATATTCAAACGCTCTTCTACTTTCTGAAATTTTGCTAGTAACTCATGTTGTTCTAATGGTGGATGACGTTTATTCAAGTGATGTATTAATTTCTTTGTATTCTCTTTAATTTTTTTCAAGACTATTTGTCTCTCTAAAAGCATAGTATTACAAAGTAATAATTAATCACAAAATATTCTATAAATATTTTAAATGTAAGAACTAAATGTGTATGCATTGTATAATTTATACCTTTTAAGATACTTTGTATTTCTTTTATTGCCCATTGTGGAAACACTGGTGTTCTAGGAATAACAATACCTGGATGATGCTTATATTTGATTTCATTATTAGAGACTGAAGTAAATACTGTATCACTAAGTACAACTTTTGGTTTTGCTGAAAACTGAAGACAGGTCTCATTATCATGTAAATTATCATGTAAATTCTTTTAAATATATATAAATTCAATTTATAGACGTCATATCGTACTTACATATCGTAAAGATGTAAATTTTATGCAACGCACTCTTAGTACAATTAACTTTACCATATTTACACTTAAAAGAATTACGTTTACGATCTAACAATCAGTTTACGTTCCTCAGCATATTTCTCATCAAAATACTTGAATGTATTGTATGAAAACAAGAGAAAATATTTTGAAATTTATGTACAATATATGATACACGTGAATCACAAATTGTTTATTATGTGTCGTAATCTTCACAACAAATTTTCTTCATTTTTAAATACAGAACACAACGATATATATAAAAACAATTTGTAATATCTTGTAACAACGCTGCGAAAAAGTCTCGGTTATTGCGCCAGTTTTGTAAAGAAATCACACGAAATAGGTTATGACGCGACATAACCTACAAGTACACAATATCTGCGAAACATGCGTTGCCTGACGAATCTAGGGCTTTAAAAATAATTCGATACGATCTTGATGAGTATATGTCAATTCAAGTATCCTGTTTACGTAGATTCGTCGTGTAATCGTTGACACGACGTCTTCTTCTTCCTCTTCTACCTTTTCTTCCTCACCATGAAATTCGCGGAACATTTAAGCGCTCACATCACACCAGAATGGAGAAAACAATACATCAACTACGAGGTGTGCTTTCAATATTGAAAAGTTCTTATAATGTATATATTTTTCTTTTACATTCCATTTTATTTTTGTATACATGTATCTTTTGTATATTTTATATATACAATATTAATTATTTTTGTTATTTAAGCGATTGCAATCTTTATTTTACTTTTCTCTTTTCCTGTACTTTAAGATTTATTGTGTCAACTAATTGCAAGAAATTTACATAATACTTTGTGTCATGTAATTATACACAGGAAATGAAGGCTCTGCTGTATGCTGCAGTAGAGCAGGCTCCATCCGCAGATGTAAGCGAACCATACGTTTTAGATAGCTTCTACAGCAAATTTGATGAGAAGTTTTTCCATTATTGTGATAAGGAACTGACAAAAATAAATACCTTCTATTCTGGTAAGATCAATTGACATTTGAAATACTTTTATCTAACATAATAGCTATTTAAGTGCAAAATGAAAAGCATGTTCTGTTTTCAGAAAAGTTAGCAGAAGCTACACGTAGATTTGCCACACTTAACAACGAACTAAGTGAGATTTTATCAGTTTCTGAGGATGCCCAAAGTCGTAAGGCACGCTATCGCAGTCACATCCTTCACAAAAAGCCAGTATCGGCACGCAAACTTCAAGAGTTAAAATTAGCCTTTTCTGAATTCTATCTTTTTCTTATTCTACTTCAAAATTACCAAGACTTGAATTTTACTGGATTCCGAAAAATTTTGAAGAAACATGACAAAGTATGTAGATTTATTTAACTTTATGTTTGCAATTTATGTATACAATTAATTTAAATGCAGAATAAAAAAAAATTATGAATTTGTGTATGTGAATTTGTGTTTATGTTTGAGAAACACAAGTAAGTAAGTAAGATATGAAGAGATATGTATAAAGTAATAATATTTTGTAGCTTTTGAATGTAGACTTTGGTAGCAAATGGCGTGCAGAACATGTTGATACGGCGATTTTCCATACACGGAAGGATATAGATAGATTGATTGCAGAGACCGAGGCTGTAGTCACTCGAGATCTGGAACATGGCGATCGTCAAAGAGCCATGAAACGGCTCAGAGTACCTCCACTCGGAGAACAGCTCTCTCCTTGGATTACATTTAAAGTCGGTCTTTTTTCCGGTGCTTTTGTCATACTTTTTATTGCTGTGATATTATCCGGTAAGCAGAATGAAAATTTTTTCCCTTTTATTTGCATTACATTGACTTTAATTTTTCAGCTATGCGATATAAAAAGAAGGAAAATTGGAAGGTATTATGTCGAATTTATCGTGGGCCACTTCTTATGATAGAATTCCTTTTTTTGATGGGAATCAATGTTTATGGCTGGAGATCTTCTGGCGTAAACCATGTGCTGATATTTGAACTTGATCCACGCAATCATTTGTCAGAACAGGTTTTATGACAGATAAAATCCATATTTTAGATTACAGTTATAGTACAAAAGATAATATTAATTTTAAAATAAGATTTATCAATTAGTTGTACAGAATTTTAAATAGTTCTTATATTATTAATAAATATATGTCTTCTCATAACTGTAATAAACAAAATTTAAATTATTACTAACTAGTATGATGTTTGTCGTGCTTTGTTCACTTTTATCTTATATATTAATTTTAATTGAAATTATTTTGTATTAACATTTTATAATTAAAAATAGATTATTGATGTCGTGAAATTCATTATTGTAATTTCAGCATATCATTGAAATGGCAACCATACTCGGTCTAGTTTGGTCCATGTCTATTTTGGGTTTTCTATACAGCGATACGTTGGGTATACCACCGTTTGTTCAACCAGTAAGGTCACGCGTATTTCTATATAAATGTGTGTCATCTTTAAAATATTTATTTTAAGAGTATTATGAAAAATTTTAAATGACGAATAATTAATTCTTCATAGTGTAAACAATTCTCAAGGAATTAATTGTAGTTTTTTATAGTTGCTGTTTTATGTGCTATTGGCACTATTTTTATTCAATCCTACCAAGACTCTACGATACGAGGCAAGATTTTGGACGCTGCGCGTTCTGGGTCGCGTCTTTTGCGCACCATTCTTTTATGTGGGATTCGCGGATTTTTGGCTCGCTGATCAACTCAATTCTCTTCATACGGTCTTTCTAGATTTTCAATATTTTGTCTGTTTCTATATTCAGAATTCTTCTTGGACCGACGTTACAGGTCAGTAATTAATTATATAGATGCGACGAATCATTTATGCTACACTAGTTATTGTACATAACTTTTTCATACTATGAACTTCCTCCTCTTTATTTTATATTTGTATTTATATCTCTAATCGATATTCAATATTTAACGCATCCATATTTCTCTTTTTTGAATAGATACAGACACCTGTATAGTGCGTGAACTATCGATGAGACCGTTTGTGGTGTGTTTACCGGCGTGGTTTCGATTTGCACAATGTCTCAGGCGTTATCGAGATACGAAAGAGATCTTTCCACATCTCTTAAATGCGGTCAAGTATGCAACAAGCTTCTTTGTGGTTATTTTCGCTTATTTGCACTTAACAAACAAGAGTAAGTACTTCGCTTAGGTAATGAATTAAGTATTATCTATTTTTTAACTCAACTAGTTGTACTATTAAATAGAATATTACGCATTGTCTACTGAGAATCCCTACTTTTACTTATGGCTGACAGTCAGTGTAGTGAGTTCCTGTTTTACGTATACTTGGGATGTAAAATTGGATTGGGGTCTTTTCGATAGCAATGCTGGAGAAAATAAGTTTCTCAGAGAAGAGATAGTTTATTCGTCACCTGTATGTTTTTTCCATATTAAATTCTATTATATTATACGCACAGATATTAATAATATTAATGACAACCAACGTATTAACTGTTTATTTAATTAATAATTCATCACAGCTCATTCTGCATTTCTATTTTGCAGTATTATTACTACTTTGCAATGGTTGAAGATTTTATCTTGCGATTTGGATGGGCATTTTCTTTGTCTCTAACAGAAATGGGTTATATTCACGCGGACCTTATGGTTTCTATAGTTGCCCCGTTAGAAGTTTTCAGGTAAATATATGTTTTTATTCGTATTTTAATATTGAATGCACGTAGAGAATATATTAAGATTGAAAAATAGTTGTACTAGCTCAATCATTGCAAATCGTCGATTTTTATCGTTGTTTTATTATGCTTAATAAAATGTTAATATTTAAGTTTATGATTTGCACGCACTTTATACGCACATAATTCTTAAATGTCTTAACACTTTAAAAACAAAACTCAAAAACATTATATATGAATTTGAAAATGAATTGTTTAGACTTTATTCCCACAATTTATAAATAAAAAAATGAAATTAATAAATTAAAGAAAAAAGTTATTTTTAAATTTAGATTGTAATTATTGACATATAATTAAGAATCAATTATTCGCGCTCAAAATTATCTTCAGTAATCATAATGTCGTTTGCAACGAAATAATTGTCAAAAGTTAAAAGCAACGACTTAATCGACGATAGACTGACTAATCTAATCGCTTATCAATGTGCCTTACTAATAAGTCGCTAGAAGGTTCGTGTGGAATTACTTTCGACTGGAGAACGAGCATCTATACAACGTAGGCAAGTTCCGAGCGGTGCGTGATATCTCCATAGGGCCCAGACGCGATGAAGTAATCCATCTGATGGATAGTGTAAACGAGAACGATAACAATGCTGGATTAGTGGAGACCCATGATCACAATCTGATACGTTGTAAATTTGTCTCTTTATTTTAATTTTTTATGTTTATATATTTATATATTATATATAATTTTTTGTTTATTATTTAATTTCAAAAATATTACATTTTATATACTATTACATTTTTTTTACTGTACAATATTGTTTGATTGAATGCACGACGTTTCATTATGCAATTGTTTGCACGCCCTGGTAAACATTTTTTTCAGAATTTTTTATATAATTTTTCAGAATCTCTTTATAATTTTTCAGAATTTCTATATAATTTTATAACTTTCTCACATTTCTTATACGAATTGGAACATTTGTCAGAGAATCTATTTCTTTTTTCAGAATTTTTCGTATATATTAATTATGAAATATCATAAGATTTCTAAGATTTTTTTAATAAGTATAATTTTTGATGTTAATGTTATAAAAATCTGAAAAAATTTTAAAAATATTTTTTAAAAATTATGGACTGAGAAATTTCAGAATATTTCAGAATTCAGTTGTATGAAAAATTCTGAGAAAAGATGTAAACTTTTCATATTTCTGAGTATTTCTGAAAAATGTTCCAATTCGTTTAAAAATTATGAGAAAAATTTTCAGGGCGTTCATAGTGAATTTCATATGAAGTTTTTGTAAATGTATATTACAAACTCTGCAATACATATTATATATTGTATTATATGTATATATTATATGTAATAATATATATACATAATATAATAATATATACATATATATTATTATTATTATTATTATTATTATGATGATTAAAAACTGGGTCATCTTGTAATTTATATGTTTTCTTGATAGACGTTTCGTGTGGAACTTCTTCCGCTTAGAAAACGAGCATTTGAACAATTGTGGCAAGTTTAGAGCAGTACGAGATATCTCGGTTGCACCAGTGGACTGCTCGGACCAAACACAAATATTACGAATGATGGATGCTTCCGATGGCGTAATAAATCGCAGGCGAAAGCAAAATATAGAGGAAAAACGCAAGCCGATTCGATTGCTCGTAACGGACGAGTCTTTGTTGGACAACAATTAAGGCGGTGTGATCATCGATTTGGCATAGTTAAATTTATAGCTAAATGATTGATTTTTTTGTACCGCCTTATTATTTTGTTTACAATTATGATGAATAATCAAATTGATAAAAGCAGAGAATATAAAAATATGAGAATTTTGGCATTCTTTGGATATAAGGTGTCGAATCATCATTTATGTGATATGTTAATTAGATGTGTTAGTTCATCGATGTGATTAAAGATTACGACTATCTGTAAATAAATAGTGAATTGATATAATTCAAAAACACAATCAAAGGAATCAAAAGGATGAGACCGTATCAAAAACATTAAGGACTGATGTGATGATTTTTATTTCGATTATCTGTATCTCGATTAAATAAATAATTGTTACGAAATGAAACGTTGTGTTTTAAGAACGACATAGGCACGTATCATTTCCTTATTACATTTAAATCCAAAATATAAATTTAAAAAATGCCTCGTCCTTATCATTAATATTTGACAATATTCTTTTACTTTCAATAGTTCTGGAGCATAACAGGTCCATCAGCACCATTGAAATATACAGTTAACAAACTTTGCGTTACCAAGTATATGAACTCAGAGAAACGTTTCTATTCTACCGATATTCAATGGATGAATTAAAGGGTGAACGTCCGGGCAAAATGAATCGGAACCACAGCAATCTTGTAAACGGAACAAATCCTCACATGTGCGGATGCGGGTGTGCAGAGTAGTGGGGATGCATGGCAGCTGCTTAATGACACCTAATGCGCCCATGTTAATCGCCGGCGCAGTACACGACAATAGGAGGAGAAAGAGGAGGCGGAAGAGGAGGAAAAGCGCGTCCTCGAGGAACGCGGTGCGGAGTACTCGCGCAACGTCGGAACAAGACGAAACTGGTGTGGAAGGGTGAAAGTCGGTGTGGTGGTCGTTATTGATTGTGAAGCCGCACTAATCGCGCAAGCTCGCTGTCCGCCCTGAATGAAGTGACGTGCTCTCTCGCATATGGAGACGCGAATAGAGAAACGATAAGACCTGTGCAGGGCCCTCAGCAGCCGACCAACAGCAGTGACGACGACGACGAGAGGATGCTCCTTCAACGGGGCTGCACTTGGCTGACGTTAATGCCGCTCCTGTTGAGCTGGTCCACTGGCGAGCTCAGCTTTTATCGGGGTGAGTAAGGTAGAGTCTATGGCCTTAGGAGGCAACGTTTCCAGGGGGAATGACACAAAGAAGACCCACTTGTAACTCTTTGAAAATATGTCATATTTTATTTTTAATTAGTAAGAATTGATTAATTAAATGTTAAAATATAATCGATTGATTGTTTCGCACAATAAAAATATATTTACTTAATCAATTCGCAAAGAAAAAAATATGTTAAGGAGCAAAGAATGTTTTAACGGTATTAAGATGATCTAGGTTTTTTAAACAGCATATATATCTAAAAAATTGTTTCTATAACAGTATCAATTCATAAGTTTAAAGAAACAAAATAAAAACAACTATTATCATTTTTATGATAAACTATCATCATCTTGTGACCCCTTTATCATTAAGAATATTTTTTTTACCATCGAGAAATATTATTCGAAATAGTATGAGATGATTTTAGAATCTTACTTCTTTTCGATTCTTTTAAATAAAAATTTAGTACAATTCAAATTTCTCGAACATATGTAGTACAAAAAACGTATTATATAATTCGTATTATACAACAATATCGAAAGATTCCATCCTCTTATGATACATTGCATAAACGAGAATAATAAACGGATAATCCGATGATCGTTTATAGTATTTTCTGTCCTCGAAGCGTAATTAAGATTTGAAGGTCAAGAGTAAATTGCGCGATTGTTTGTGATGCGATTACAGTTTGCTCCAATTCTTATGATCAATTGACATATAATATGATTTATATATAAGCATAAAATTTTATGTATACGTAACACACAAACATACTTAAAAAGATTTAACTAGCCTACGAATGATTATACTGGAGCAGTGTTATCGTAGAATACCAGCGTATCGTTGGCTACAGGAAACCCGATTACATGTATAACAAAAGCGGTAGGAAACTCGGTGATAATAATTTCAAGTTACATACTTCAATTTAACCTTCGCTATTCACGTTTTAGTTCGTAATATATTGGATTAAAGCTAATATGTTAATATATTAAAACTTTCATCTCTCATTTGATACCGAAGGCAAGTTTTATGTTAGAATTAGAATTTGACGTATTATGAAATAAAGCTGATAATTAGAGGATTGTATGAATCGATGAATGCGGAAATATACACTTTCTATTTTCTCAAACTGACATTACATAGATGCGCTTCCGGAAACGTCAGAGGATGTTGCACTGAAGTTAGCCCGTTATCTGGAGGCGCATCGTCTTCAGCAGCGTCTTCATCGGTCGCACCTGCCTACGTTCCTGTCGTCAATGTACAAGAAACACAACAGTCTGCTGGACCATCAGGAGGAGCGCGAAGTCCTTTTAAAACTTCTGTCCGATAGAAAGGATTTCTTGGAATGGTTGACGCACTTTTATCGTCAGAATCAAATTATGGAACCGGAGTACCTTTCATCTTATTTCAATCTAGATCGCAAGCGTCCGATTTATTCCGAAGAGAAACAGCCGAATGAAAACGATAATCATTTCTCCAAAAATCTCGGGTACGGAAAAATTTTCGATGTGAACAGAGATCCAATGGAGTCCACATTAGACTCTTTCCAAAAAAAGTACATAGACGAAATTGAAACGTTCCATCATGAGGGCGGAATGGAAGCAGCACCTATACGTCCAGCAACGGCAGCTGCATCGGGAGCGACCGAACCAGAATTCACGTATAAATTCGATGACTCGAATTTCAAGGAGAAGCATCCGTTTGCGGTGAAACCGAATGATCCCAGATATTACAGCGAGGAATCATTTTCATCAGGTGAACATTCCTTTGTTCCATTGATTTCATTGGGATTCTTTAGAGTAATGCTTTTAATTTTGATGCCCATAACTCTAAAAAGGATACAAGATTTATTAAATTTATTTATTTTTATCTATCAACATACAATATTCCATATTTCTTTGAAAAATTAGACAAGAACTTTTTGATATTTTAATTTTAAAAAATATATAATAATTGAGCAAAACGAAAAATAAGTAAGAAATTATTTAACTTTTTTTATGTGTATTCAATATGAAAGAAATATCAACTTTAAAAAAAATATTATTTTTTAAATACATTTTCTTATTTTTTTCTTTTAAAAAATCTCAAGATTTCTGATGTATTCAAATTATTTCATTATTATTCATTTTTATTTCATTATTATTTCATTTTTTATTTACAATTAATTTTTCTTACACGATAATTTTTTTTTCGAAACGAAATCGAATTTGAGAACATCCTTTACACATTAACATTATTATTAAGAGTCTTGGAAGGGAGTCTTAAATTACGTCAGATTATACAAGCATCAATAATTACTTTGCTTTATATTTAATCCATTCTTTTTTTAAACTCTCCCTTTTTAAATCACTTTGACCTGTTGACAAGTACAGTTCCTGTCAGCTGTCTTTATTCTTTGTTTTTTCTTAAAAACTATAAATGGCATTATACTTTTCCTTTTTTGTGCAACTCGTAGATGATTTAGATTGGCAAGACAATTCAAGGATGACTTTGAAGGAGGAGAAAACTGCAAATAAAGAGCGAACATTAGTAAAACATGAAGATGACATGCGAAATGTCAAGCAGGAGACGGATTTAACCGCAAGTTTCGACGTATCGGAACCGGATAGACTTGCGGGACGTCATCCGGTGAGCGTGCCCATAAATCAGGACTTCAACAATGACATTTATTTTATTGGTAAGCAACTAAAACGAAATAAGAATTTGTTGATTGTAAAAGAATTATCAGATTTTGTCAATTAATGCGATTCAACGTGATATTTCGTATGTATTTTCAGCCATTGTGGCCGGTTGCAGTGCAGCTGCGATGTTTGCTTTAGTATTGATTAGTTTAACGTGGTGCAGGTAATGCTGATTACAATAATTCATCGCTTAGCTTGCTTTACAATATCACGCGTTTCATTTTCTTTTTGCGGGATTATATTTTTCAGATTACAACGCGGCGCGAAAGCTGCGGCGGACATAGAGTATCCTGCTTACGGTGTGACGGGACCGAATAAAGATGTATCGCCTTCCGGTGATCAAAGGCTCGCCCAGTCTGCTCAGATGTATCATTTCCAACATCAGAAACAACAAATTATTGCCATGGAAAAGTGAGTTTAATTTAGATGTAGTCATTCTTAAGATAATCTATAATATTTAATATAATTGCTAAAAAATAAACATATATCTCTCGATGATATCCATCATTTCATAAAAATCTTAGAAATAGGGGAATATTATTTTGGAAGTAATGTTTAACAAATATCTGCTGCAGTCGTACTTCTGCAACGAGGGATCCGGGTTCTCTTTCGGAAGCGGAGAGCGATGAAGAGAATGAAGAGGGTGACTATACCGTTTACGAATGCCCAGGACTTGCATCTGTGAGTATCGTATACAAGGAATCATAATTTCTGTCTCAGAACTCAGAATCTTAAATGTTTGTCCCAATTTTGAATATTATCTTAAGAGTAGCTTTCGATATTTTGTTAAAGACGGGCGAGATGGAAGTGAAGAACCCGATGTTCCATGACGATCCTACTCCGGCGACGCCGGCGACGCAGAGCAAAGAAGAGGACCACATATAGTTTCAATAAAGTAGAAAAAATAAAAACCGTACGCGCGCGATCTGAAAAAATCTTTCCCGGTGCTTAGCTCACTGTTAATATATCATATCGAAAACGTTTATCTATTATATTGAGTGTATATAACTTTAATATTTATATATGGCGCGATGAGAAAGAGAGAAAAAGAGAAGCGACGTGTTTTATTGGAAGATGGGAAAGAAGAGACTTCGATTCGATACCAAAACGATCGATGTCATTTTTCGTTCTGGAAGTAAGAGAACAGAAACGTTTATATAGTAAATGAAATCGGAGCACGACAAAAACGAATCAATAAGTGCGCGTTTTATGCGGATGGATTTAATACCTGCGATTTGTCGAATTGGATTACATCGTCGAATTGGTGAATCGAATTGATCTTACGAAATGCCGATGGTGCTTCTTCAAGGAAGTTCAACCCTAAAAAACACCAGTTTTTTAAGTTATATTACAAGAAATATATTGTAAAAGAAGATGATAGAATTTATATCGTCTTTTTTCCAATAACACACATGAAGGCGACGTCAATTTTGCGAAACGTTATATTGGCTGCGTTCAACAAAAACAAAAAAAGCAGCTTAATAAACACTTTGTATTAATTGGATTATATTTTTAGATCTAGAGAAATGGTTCTATCTCAACTCAAAATATAAAAATATAATTCAATTAATGCGAAGTGCTCCCTAAACAACTTTCTCTGCTGAACGCAGCCATTGTTTTTTTTTTACGATTTTATGAGCGGAAGAAACGGAATCCGATGAAGAGTGAATTATCGATCAAAACCGTGTCTATGCGAGAACACCCAGTTTTCTAATATCGCGACATACTATAGTTTGTACTTTCATAGTAGGAGCAGTTGCCGCACGATTGTCGCAATTATTTTTCTATAACTCGACACCCGGTTGCACATACAGCTCGAATATCTGGTGAACATTTGACAGATATATATATATATATATATATATATATACACACGATCGCGCGCGCGATAAATCGGATATGCGTGCTGCTTGAGCAATGGTATACCAAAGTCTATCGTCCGAAATTATACTCCCTTGAAAGTAAAAAAAAAAAAGAATTATGATTGTTAATTTAGGATGGTCCACGATTATTCGAATCTGTTTAGTATTGGTCGGATATATATGGAAAGTTATATACAATATTATTGTATAATTACCCGATTATATTTCACAAAATCTTAACTCTTATACATCTGTCTTAGGGTATACAAGCATAAATACTACACTAAACAGTGTAGAACGTATCCGTTTTACACACATGGGGAACAGAATGCTATACGTCGGATTTTTATCATTGCAAATATTTTCTTTTAAAATTGCAATGAGATTGTGACAAATAATATGGTTTAAGTTTGTGTTGTACTATTTCTAGATAGATTAAATAAGATAACGAGTTTCTGGCAAGCTCGTTTATAAATAACGATATGTTTTATTGGAATCATGTTATAAAAGTTTCTCTTCCAAAAAAAAAATTAATTAGAAATTTCAAGCTTCTTATTAATTATGTTACGATTGCTTGTAATGTGCTAAGTGATAATACTAAGTAGTTTCATTCGGACTGAAGAGAAAATTATTTGAAAGTATATAAAGCTCGATATAAAGTATACTATTGTGCATTTTGTTTATTCTAATCTAAAGTAACAGTCCCAAATTATCTTCTGCTTTATGTGATACAAGAAAGTCAATAGCATGAGCCGCAAAATATATAGAGCAAATATACAAATTAAATTGTCAAGTTTTCCATCCTCAGAAATGCAGCGTTTCTTTACGAATTATAATTACGGAAATGTGCTTGCTGCACAAGAAGAAACTGTTCTTTTTCGACAGTTGCCGATAGATATATACAAACACACACGTACACGTACAGACACATATACACACGCGTAACATTTGTTGGCTTAAAAAGACAATATATTTTATTTTTCTATTGATAATGATCATTGTTAGTCATGTAAAGGGAATCTAATCGCTATTAATCTTAAGTCAATCAAATGCAGAGCTACTATTTATTTTAGCGAAAATGTTAAATGTCTATTTAATGGGAGGTATATCGTGTGGTGTACCGGTTCTCCCCGTTTTGCGTTGTAGCTATTACAAAATCCTTCTCTATCCGCCGTTTACGCTAACAATACAGGCATGTGACATAAGATCTCTAAGTGGTATAAAGAATTCTTCCTTTTCCCGCTACCTAGTACATTATTAAGCGATTAATGTACTTTAGCTGATAAGTGTGATGATAAGTTAAAGCATGAATATGTTATATGTTTCTAGTCTTATGCTGACACTATGGCCAATATTCAGTCGGTTCTTATTTCAAGATCGTTTTAAGTAATGTCTTAAGACATTAATATGATCCTTTGATTAGTTCGTGACTTTTTAAGACTGTATTTAAGACTGTCTTGAATATAAGATCTGACTATGGATATCGGTCTATGACATATATTATTACACGAGTACATTAAACGTATAAGCAGAGAACACTAATGAAAAGACAACCTGCGTACAAATAGACTATTGGCGTATAGCGAATTTGTAGCATGATTGTGTGCATTATATTATATCTATACCCCGGAAAGTAGAGAATTATTTGTCGATTGAATTAAACTTAATCGCATAATTGAAATTATAATCTTATACCTTGCAACGTCCGTCTACTTATAAATTGTACACGAATTACACGAGATATATTATTTTCACTCTTACTAATCAAAAGCTAGCGTAAAAAGACAGATGCAAGTTATAGATAAATGTATTATTATTTTATTAATAAATTGTTTATTTTATAAAGTGTCTATCTTCAAATATGTTGCGCGTTAAATTGGTTTTACATTAAATGACGCAAGCCGATCCGCAAGATTGTTGCGACAGCCAATCTGGAGCTTGCATTTTTCCATTAACGCTTCAAATTGTCATAGCAAATGCGATCGGTTCGCGTGACTCGCGTCTAATCAGTCTAATATTGAACCAATTTCAAGTGCGAAATAAAGAGGAATAAACGGGAACAAAGGAAAATGATTTTCGAGCTCGAAAATCCCGGATCCGAGCCATTCCCAGCCATTCCGAGCTCCGGACGGTCCCGGATATTTGAAAGTGCAAATTGCAACAGGGAAGGGATTAACGTCTACTCGTCCCCGCTTGCGCATGATCGCGAAATAACTTTCGGCAGTTCGGCAGTTCTCGGCGTTCTCGGCTGATTCGGCTCTGTTTCGTCAACACTGGATGAACGCAGAACGCTGCTGTAAAAGCTGCATTAGACTGTTTGTTGTATCAGCAGGCTTCTCTCGTTGCTATTGACCGTTTCCGTAACATATTACGTGTCGTCTACATTACGAAATCGTTACGTGTCTTGTCGTTACGGACCGTTGTGAAGAGAGAAACTTGGAGAAACGACGTCCGATTAACGTCCGGACGTCGGACAGTGTCAGATGGTGTCAAACACCGCGGCTACAGATTCGCGCAGATTCCGAGCGGTGGAGCGGCTCCATCTTGCGCAAATCCAAAGTCCGAGGAATCATTAGAAATAGTGCGCGTTATTCGACACAATCATGTCGACGTCATCGATGACAAAGAAATTGTCGAATGATCCCGATCAGGAATATTTCTGTTTCCTGTTGAAGGAGGGCTTCAGCCTTTGGGATTACGAAGCTATTGTCAACTTTCCGCGTTTGCCCAACTATGACTTGCAGGCTATGCGGATGCAGCTGGTGAGTATGTTTTCTTTGGTTTCCTTGTGTCGCGCGTATACCGAGTATGGATTACGGACGGAGCTTTGTATATAGGCATAAATTTTAAAGCGCCACTCGTCAAAATACTTGTCCGTTATTTAAAGTAACGTTTATAAAAAGTTCAAGTTTTGTTGCATGTTATAATCTGCAAAATATGTAGCAATCGATCGATATAAGTCTCTCCGTTACTGAATTATATACCTTTTTTGGAACACCCTGTACACGTAATTAGCGTGAATGACGCATGACGCCGATTTTCATATCTGTAGTGGAAGCAGTTCGGAGTGCCGAAGAACAGACGCATCTTCTACATCGACGATGACGGGGACAGAGTGCCAATCGATTCGGAATGCGAGTTTGACGAAGCATTAAAGGTACGCGTATGCATACACACACACACACACACACACACACACACACACACAGAGCGTACGTGCGCGCGTACATTTAT
>Ga0157363_1001660_pt1 | contig 18823 bp, 28 predicted proteins | sample AttsexASBM1_FD_111477 | JGI IMG/M metagenome (GOLD analysis project Ga0157363, IMG submission 111477) | Fungus gardens microbial communities from leaf cutter ant in Ribeirão Preto, State of São Paulo, Brazil - Atta sexdens ASBM1 | ecosystem: Host-associated > Fungi > Mycelium > Unclassified ... | reverse complement strand
GTAATAGTGTCTTTTGTGTGTCCCTGTTTTGGCGACAACCCTGTCACCGTTTTGGTGACACTTTTTGTCACTGTTTTGGTGACAGTGACACCGTCTTGGTGACACTGTGGAATTTGCCACTCCGCGAGGTTCTTATTAGGCCCGATTAGCATGCCTTCCCGGACCAAAACCCCCATCTGAATAAGCTCGTTTTTCGCCTTGTTCACCTTTTGCCGCGGCAGTCTGGTGAGCTGGCTTATCTGGCTGTCAGCAATGCGATCCATCTTTTTGTTGAAGCCGTATGTTTTCCGGCAAACAGCATGCGCAACCTTCGCCTGGTTCCTGGTCAGGTTGGCCCCTATCAGCTCTTCGTACAGCTCGTTTGCCAGACGCGTATATCCGTCGTCTGTGTCTGCCACACGTTGCTCCACGGCCCGGAGTTCGGGCCTGATTGGCGTTACATTTGCGAGGGCGAGGCTCATGTTGCCTCCTCCGGCTCTGTTGCATCACCTAACACCCAACGGAGCGCTGCAGCGTAATCGCCGGTTGTCTCTGTCAGTGCCTGGGTAATTTCTTTGCGGGATCTCATGCGGGGTTTGCTTTCACCCATCACGGCGCGCTGACGGCGGGCTCTTTCATGGCCCTTCACTTCTGCGCCGACTTGCGTCAGTTCTTTCACCTTGGCGCGCTGTTCTTCCGGCGGCATTGTTGACAGCTGGCGAGCATGAGTGACTGTAACCTGTCCACCCTCCACTGCATCCTGTACTGCCTGCGTGCAGTCCAGCAGCGCCACGGTAGCTTTTACGGTCTGAAGGCTGCAGCCGAAAAGCAGCCCTAAATCCTGCTCATCGTGTCCGCGTTCAAGCATTGCTGCCATCTTCTTCGCCCGCCCCAGTGGCGTATCGGCGCGCCGGATTTCGTTCGCGCTGACCATATACTGGGACATACGCACTGCCGATCCCCGCTTGGCGATTGCTGGCACCAGTACCGGTTCTTTACCTTCTGCCGTCAGGCGAATATTTGCCTCCAGGCTATGCCGGACCCGCTGACGGCCGTCGACTACGCAGACCTTGCCGGATTCGGGATCTTTCCAGCACAGAACAGGCTCCAGAACACCCTGATCCATAATGTTAAGCACCATCGCTTCGTCGATAGGCAGATGAATACGCTCGTCATAAAGCGGGTGCGCCGGGTCAGTCACCAGATACAGGGCGCCCGGTTCGAAAAACAGCACGTTGCTTTTGCCACTGGCGCCGTAAGCGTCGATTGAGTTCTTAGCCATTGGCACCTCCGAGATTGAAAACTTCAGCTACTTGTTTCATAATTACTCCTGTGAATTGATCCAGTCTTTTCGCATCAGGCCTCGAAGCTGTTCGCGCAGCTCGGGGCTTTTTCTTTGCCCAGAATCAGGGCCACTTCTTTCGCCACCGCTTTAGCCAGCTGCGCAGCATCGTCATCAACAATTCCGTATTCGAGGATGTCGATAGCCATGCTCATCTGCCGGAAAAAGTTCTTCTTCATGCGGCTGACCTGGTACTCAGCGATCCCCAGCTTTTCTGCGAATGTTTTCTGGCTGATAGACGCCAGCTTGTTCAGCAACGCCGATTCAATGCGGCGCGCGTTCTTGCTTTGAGTTGCATGTTCCATAACGGATAATTCCCTTGTTGGTTAATTGGTTGCGTGACATTGCAGTGAGCAAGTCACTTAAGGTTTCCCCACACGGGCGGGGACGGGTTTCAGAGTGTTAAAGAGCGGTATTGCTTAAGCTGCTTTGTCTTTGGACGGTGGGAAAACTTCATCCAGCGAGCACTTGCAGCCCAGTTTTTTTAAACCTTCAATGATTGCTCGACAGTCATTAAGGCTTGGAGTACGGATGTTCAGTTCATAGTTGGCGATACGGGATTGTCCCCAACCAATGGCTGAAGCCAGGACAGCTTGCGAAACTCCGATTTTTTTTCGCTGCTGAGCAATGTTGTTCATTGCAGCCTCCATAACATTGAATGCAGAACCATTACACACAAAATGTGATTAACAGTCAACCTCAATTCGTGTACGGAGTGCAATCACGAACCGTGGTAAATTTACTGGATGAAAACAATGCATGAGTTAATTGGGGAAAGGATCAAATCCCTGCGTGAAGCAAAAGGACTTAGCCAAGTACAGCTAGCCAAACTTTGCGGTTGGGCAGCTCCGTCTCGTCTGGGGAATTATGAGTTAGGCACACGTAAGGTAAGTGCCGACGACGCTGTAGTCCTTGGCTCAGCCCTTGGAGTATCACCAGCCAAAATCATGTTTGGCGATGAAGCCGATTCTGTTTTCAAGCAATACGAATACCCATTGTTCGCCTACGTCCAAGCTGGCCCATTTTCTGAAGTGGGTAGCTATACCGCGAGCGATGCCAAGACATGGGTAGCAACAACCAAAAAGGCCAGCGAGAACGCTTTCTGGCTTGAGGTAAAAGGTCACTCGATGACCGCGCCGCAAGGCGTCCGCCCGAGTTTTCCAGAGGGCATGCTGATTCTGGTTGATCCGGCCGAACCGGTTGAGACAGGAGACTTCTGTGTTGCTTCAGCGAATGGTGACTCAGAGGCAACCTTTAAGAAGTATGAGCTGGATGGCGGAGTTAGTTACCTGGTGCCTCTGAACCCTGCCTACAGGATTCTGGACTGTGACCACAGCATCCGCATCATCGGAAAGGTAGTTAAGGCTCAGTGGCCTGAAGAGACGTTTGAGTGATAAGGAGTAGCTTATGGAAAGGAAGTATGAAGGCCTATCAGCAATAGCAAAGAAAGTTACCGTGGATGATCTTGGTGATTACCTGCTAAGCGTCAAGAACAACAAAAATGGTATCTTCTGTTACATTTGCGGCGGCAACAATTGGGACTTGCACAGGAACCCTGATGAAAAAGATAAGCCGGTTATCCTAACTTTTCCTATTCCAGATCGTGACGGGATAGGCGTTTGGTCGTTTTACATGATGTGCACTAACTGCGGTGGCATGCATTTTATCAACGCAAACAAGGTTGCAACATGGTGGGAAAATAAAAACAAATGATAACCCCGTGTTTTGATGACAACATTTTTAGTGCTGAATCTAAACCGAAAGTTCGGTCTAGCGGTGTGGTTGCTGGTATAATTGAAAACCATAACGGCAGCACTATGTTCGTTGCTGAAACAATCACTATTGATTTAGAGGAGGAGGAAATCGTGACTACGCCAGAAAAGCCGCATCTGAAAATTCCTCTGACTTTCAAATCGGCTATGTGGATGGGTATTGGTTTCGTAGCTGTTGCACTAGGCGGAGCTTGGGCCATGTATACCCACTTAGACAACAAGCTTGAAACATATAGGTCCGGGACTGAGGCGCGCATTGAGGCAGCAAGAACAAGCCTTGATGGCAAAATTGAATCTCTCGGTTCAGAAACGCGCTCTCACTTTGAGGCGGCCAGAGTAGAATCTAAAGCAGACAATGCAGCTGTAACATCTCAATTGCAAACCATCTCAAATAGCTTATCCGAGCTAAACGGAAAGGTTTCAAAAGACAAATAGCCCGGCCACCGCGCCGGGTTTTTTGTGCCTGCAACACCCATAGCCCGCCACCGAGCGGGCTTTTTTGTGCTTAGAATCTATTCACGCAATCCTGACGAGCAAAATTACTACTCTTTCTTTTACAGCAGCGAAGCGGCAATGACATATGCTTATAGAGCACATTTGCTGTGTGTGATGGCTTTCCCCATTGGAATTTGTGTCTTCTTGCCCGCCATAGGCGGGCTTTTTTAAGCCAACCCCTCCTGCCAGAACAATCCTAACTTCATGACTTGTAGGACCATTCCCACATCGCAAGATGTCACACACTCCTAACCTGTAATGGCTAAACGCATACAGGATGTTGCGCGTTAGCTGTACGAGATTTGCAGGTAACCCTGTGCTGAATCACTTTGCCCGCCACTGAGCGGGCTTTTTTGTGCCCTCACCCATATCGTGCTGTATTGCGAGCAAAAATCGATCAGTGATATCTATCTGGTGTAAAAGCTGTATGGTGGCTTAGCCAGCTAGTCTGGCATTCTGGATTTCCCTATCCCCTTGAACGAATTCATGCCCGTGTAACGCGGGCTTTTTTGCGTATGTAATGTAACGAATAATTAAATCAACCGCTTACGCTTGCATAGTGAAGCTCGGTTGTTACTATGAGCAGAGCAGCCAGATAAATCGTGTGTCATGGTTTGGATTCTAAAAGCAACTCGCTATCTACCACGTTGCCCGTCATCTCTCCTCGAGTGGCGGGCTTTTTTGTGCCTGCCGATCACCGCCAAAAATAAATTCACACCGAAATCATACACATAACGTGTTACACCCATTTTATACACAAATCGTGATTGACCATTAAATCACAATATGTGAATATCCTTTCCATCAGCAGGACGCAGTACCCAACAGGATGTTGGATCGCTCTTTAACATTGATGGGGTTTATTTCTCCCGCCCTTGTGGGAGACCAAAGAGCAGTTGGCTTTGGGATTGGATGAATGCGCAGGCTGATGCGCAGTGGGACGTGGCTGACTCACGAGGATGGCTCAAGCGAATAAGCAAGCTCGAAGCCGCCTAATAAGCGCCTTATGCCGGAGATCAGCACCGGCCATCCAATCACCTAAGCCAATTACCGGAGGTAAATATGTTTGCAGCTACCAACAGCGTCAGCCGTCGCTACCTCAAGCGTGGCGAACTGATCGCAAAACGCCGCGCAGAGGCGGCAGAAGGTAAAGCCCGCGTTGACGTCAGTGCCGAGCGCGTTTCGCGCGCTGTATCGGCGCCGAGCCTTCGCGAGAAACGTGAAGAAGTATCGCTACGCGTTAGCACCAAATACCAGAAGGTCAGCAATGAGGCTGGCCGTCAGATTCACGCCGTGCAGAAGATGCGCGGGAAAAGCGTACCGCTTATCTAATCTCTTTCATTCCAGCTTCTGCGTCGGTAAGCGAGGTGAAGCTGGTACAGATTGCTGGCTTTAACCTGTCTCCCACATCGGGAACAGACAGCCCCATGCGGAGTATGTTTATTTTCGTCTTGAAAGGTGAACTGAAAACGGCGAGCTCCGCACTCAGGGCACCGAAACTTAACCCGGCCCATTAGGAGACTCCGCTTAAATTTTAGTTAGTGGTAGCTAACCCTGGCACCCTTCTCAGGTTTAGCCAGAAAAAATCAAATTACTTGCCGCTTAAGCGGCTTTTTTTACGCCCAAATTCAGGAGAGACGTTATGCAGCAGCCGATTGAAATCACCCGCCTTGATATCGTCTTTGGCGGCAAAGCTATGAAAATTCTCCCGGCCTATAACGACACGCCTGGCGAATTCAAAAAGGCAGGGAATCGTTGGAACAAGTTTATCAGTCAGTGGTTCTTTAACGGTCTCGACAAGAGCGAATACCCCACCGCTAAGGAAGGCGTAAACCTCAACCTGGCGCTTTTGAATATCAAAGCCTGCCTCGTCGATTACGAGCCGAAGCATGAGCACAAAATCGCGGGCGCGGCTTATCTGGCCTCCCAGTGGTTTAAGTGACACCGCAATGGCCTGTTACGACAGGTCATGACGGTGCATTTGCACCAGACGCGTAATGAGCCGCAATGCGGTACGAGAGTTTTTCGCCTTTGGCTCCTGCAGGAATGCAGGGGCCATTTTTTTACCCGAAAACAGGAGAGGGAAATGAGCGAGACCACGGATTTAGCAGTGCTGGAGGTGACACCCGAGCAGGCTCCCGCGCTGTACGTTGAGAACGGTCTGGATAAGTTTCTGGATCAGATTCGTCAGTCAGTGGACGAGGTGCCTGACCTGAGCACTGCTAAAGGCCGTGCACGCGTCGCATCACTGGCGGCGCAGGTTTCACGCAGCAAAACGGCGGTTGAGAAGCCAGGCCGGGAGTATCTGAAGCGCCTGAAAGAGCAACCGAAGATCGTTGAGGCTGAGCTTCGCCGCTTCACTACCGAATGCGACGCGCTGCGCGATGAAGTTCGCCGGCCGCTGACCGAATGGCAGGAGGAGCAGGATCGTATCGCTGCGGAGAAAGCCGCTGAAGAAGAGCGCCAGCGCCTTGAAGCGGAGGAGCGCGCAGCCGCCGAAGCTCTGAAAAAGCAGATAGAAGCCGATCACGAACTGGCTTTGCTGCTGAACGATAAGTTCGATCGGGACGCAGCTGAGGTAGCAGCAGAAACTGAGCGCCAGCGCATTGCCCATGAAGAAGAGCTAAAGCGCCAAGCCGCTGAACAGGCGCGACAGGAAGCTGAAGCAGCTGCACAGCGTGAACGTGAAGCTGCAGCACGTCGCGAAGCCGAACTGAAGGCTAAAGCCGAACAGGCCGAGCGCGAGCGCATTGAAGCAGTGGAGCGCGCCGAACGCGAAGCGAATGAAGCAATGGAGCGAACCGCCCGCCAGGCGCAGGAAGCGCGCGAACAGGCTGAGCGTGAAAAGCAGGCAGCGATCGCCGAAGAGCAGCGCAAAGCGAAAGAGGCAGAAGAAGCCCGCCTGGCTGAAGAGAAACGCATCGCCAACGAGGCCGCAGCGCGGGCCGCTGACGTAGCGCACCGCAAAGCCATCAACAATCAGGCTAAAGCAGAACTGGTCGCCAGTGCTGGCCTTTCTGAAGAGCATGCAATCGCGGTCATCACCGCTATCGCCAAAGGCAGCATCAGCGCCATCCGCATCACCTACTGATTTATCCATCTAACCAACACCGAGGAACCCACGATGAACTATGCCATCGCGGGCGGTGCCGTCGTGGGCGCCGCTTACTTTCATGAATCCCAGCTTGATCGCCTTGTCCGCCGCCTGCGCGCCGGGCTGCGCTCTGTTATCGACACCCTGAACCAGCGAGGCCAGCCATGAGAATCCGTTACTTCCAGAAAGCGCAGGAGCTTTCGCGAGAGGCCCATCTGTTTGGCGACAGCGCGAAGTGGGCTATGGCAATGCTGCTGTTACGGAGGGCGCACCATTGAAACTTTCATGGCGAGCTAAGCAGGAAGTCGAAGAGATCATGAAAAATCTCTCTGAGACGGATTTGGAGCGCATCGGCGATGAAGTCGACGCGATGATGGATCAGCACAAGATTAACCCGCTGATGACCGCGCTGTGCACGTTCCTGCCGAAGCATTTCGATTATCCCGCTGTCGAGCTGGTTGACGAAGACGACGAGCAGTACGAAGCCGCCGAAAGCTTCCTGCGCGATGCGCTGGTGAAGGTGGCTAAGCGGGACATGGCAATCGCCATCTGGAAAAGCCGAAACAGCTTCGATGAGGTGGCGTGATGGAGCCGGGCATCTATTACGACATCAGCAACGAGTCGTACCACAGCGGCCCCGGCATCAGTAAATCGCAGCTGGACGATATCGCTATCAACCCGGCCATCTTCCAGTGGCGCAAAGAAGCGCCAGAGGACGAAGAGAAGAAATCGGCACTGGATATGGGCACGGCCCTGCACTGCCTGCTGCTGGAGCCTGAAGAGTTTGATCACCGCTTCATCGTGGCGCCCGAATTTAACCGCCGGACCAATGAAGGCAAGGCGAACGAGAAAGCCTTTCTGAAGGACTGCGCCGGGCTGGGCATGACGGTGATGGACGCCGAGGAAGGTCGCAAGCTGCAGCTTATGCGTGCCAGCGCCCTCGCCCACCCGGCCGCGCGCTGGCTACTGGAAGCTGAAGGCCATCAGGAAGCATCAATCTACTGGAGCGACGAGCAAACCGGCGAGCTTTGCCGGATCCGGCCAGACAAATTTCTTTCAGGCCAGCCCGTCATCGTTGACGTGAAAAAGGTGGCTGATATGTCCCGCTTTGCCCGACACGTCGAAGAGTTCCGCTATCACGTTCAAGACGCCTACTACCGCGAAGGCTTCAGCAAGCACTTCGGCGAATACCCGCTTTTCGTTTTCATCGCTGTCAGCGAGTCGATCGACTGTGGCCGGTATCCGGTGCGCACTTTCCAGCTGCAGGAGGACGATGTTGCCGTGGGCTACGACCTCTTTCGCCGCGACCTGAACACCTATCACGAATGCATGCTGACCGGTAACTGGGGCGGCATCGAAGAAATCACGCGCCCGGACTGGGCCAAAAGGAAGGATTACGCATGAGCAAAGAAATTACGCACGCCCCGGTCAATGAGGCCGACACCAAAGCGGCGATCTTCAGCCCGACCGGACTGCAGAAGCTGCAGGCGTTCGCAGAAGTGATGGCTCTGGGCAAAACAACCGTTCCGGCCCACCTGGCGGGCAAGCCGGCGGACTGTCTCGCTATCGCTCTGCAGGCTGCGCAGTGGGGAATGAACCCCTACGCGGTAGCGCAGAAAACACATCTCGTTAACGGCACGCTGGGCTATGAAGCTCAACTGGTAAACGCAGTCATCACCAGCTCTACAGCCGTGCAGGGTCGCTTCAAATATGAGTACGGTGGCGACTGGCAGAAGTTCAAGCCTGGCGCGGCTAACGCAGCGAATGAGCGCGGCCTGTTTGTCCGGGTCGGCGCCGTGCTGCGCGGCGAGACGGAAATCACCTGGGGCGAGGCGCTGTTTCTGGAGTTCGTGACCACCCGCAACTCCCCACTCTGGAAAACGGCGCCGAAGCAGCAGCTGGCTTATCTGGCCGTCAAGTACTGGGCGCGCCTCTACTGCCCTGACGTGATTCTCGGCGTTTACACCCCGGATGAGTTTGAGCCGGCTCAGCGCGCGGAACGCGACGTAACCCCGGCGCGTAGTCGTGCAGATCTGAACAACCTGATCAACAGCAAGCCCGAAGCACAGCAGCCCGAGCGCGAAATTAATCCGGCGACGAACACCAGCGCACCAGCGCGCACGCCGGACGAGCTGCTTGCCGATTTCACCGCCGCTGCAACTGAGGCGGAAAACGTTGCCGGTCTGGACCGCTGCTACAAATACGCGGCCAAAATGCTGGCTAACGAGGCTGACACGCTCGAAAAAGCCACTGATGTTTACCTGCTGCGCAAAGCAGAAATCGAAGAGGCACTCAGCAAATAACAGGAGACAACATGGAATCACTAGATTATGCCGCAATAAAACCGCCTCTTGACGGTTTTATTATTTATTCTAAAGCTGCTTTTTCAAATATGATTAGAGGGAAAATCTTTATCGGCGGGAATTTTATGTTGAGGCTTAATAGCTTACACCCTCCTTTAAATAAATCCTAAACTTTGCGTCATCTTGTCTTATATTCTTGAAGCTCTATATACAACCCTTTATTTTGGCTGTGAGCTGATGCAAGATCTTGTCGAGTTTTTTCGTGCGCTATCCTTTCATCTTCTAATTGCTTGAGGATTTCAGTATAACCATCCTGAAATTCTTTTAAATCTTGAATTGTTTGATCTTTCATATCGACCTGACCTTTAAGATCACTGATTTCTGATTCAGAATTATTTAAGTTTTGCTGTAGTGCCAGCAACATGCTTTGACTGGCCTTCATTTCAGCCAGTGCTTTGTCAGCTTCTTGCTTGCTCTGAGCTATCATTAACTCAAGACTGGCTTTTTCCTCTTCAAATGCAAGGCTACTTTGTGCGCTAAGTTTTTCAAGTTCGATATCCCATTGAAGAGTTTGCTTTCTCTTCTTAAATGCCATTTCCATAGTTGCGAAATTAGGTGCTTGCTGTGACTCGGAGACAACTTTATTGATGCGGGGTAAACAAAAGCTAATGGCAGCAGTAGAAATCACTGGCAAAATGAAACCAGAAAAGAAACCGATTAGATGAGATGCGTCACTTAAACGCTGCTCAAATTTGCCATCTCCAAACACAATTAGCAACACTGGCTTCCAATTCCAAAAGAACCATGTAAAAGCAAATGCGCCCGTTACTGGGCTGTTAATACGCTCAAGACTTGTACTTCTAATCGAGCTTGCTAAATCCTTAAACCAATCCATTATTAATCTCCGAACTCTTATCTAAGTTAATGAAGAATACTAAAACTAAATCTCTTTTCACAGCACATAAAATTTCTTTTTCACTAAAAACAGGTGATTATTGTCTTACAAGCAAGATATACTGCCAGAAAAGTTCTAAGAAAGAATAATATGCCTATCAATGATGGACATCTCTATGTCACACAACTTAGCAGCACGCAACAGAGAAGAACGGGACCGAGTTAACGTCGATTTAGCGGCATCAGGCGTTGCTCATAAAGAACGCATGAACATGCCGGTCATCGCGTACGAAGTGGAGATGCAGCAGCAGGAAGCGCTGCGGGCGTACTTTCAGGAGCGGTTAAATTTTTACAGGGAAGAGTCGATGAAATATCCGAAGGGTAGCGATCCGATTTATCAGAAGGAAGAGTAATAATGGATACGATCCTTTGGATAATCGACAGAATTTTGGAATGGAAAAGCGCTGATCGGGAGATGAGGCTTAGAGCTATTGATGGTTTAACTCCAGCGGTTAATGAAACTGTGATCTATACACGGCGGTTGAGTAAAGGTCATCCTCGCGACACAGATAAAGAGGATCAACTTTATATAATATGGGGTTCAGCATCATCAATGGTTGCTCCTTTGGACAAGCAATTAGCAAAGGACTGCCTGGCTAAAGCTGAATATTGGCTTATGCCCCAACATTATTCACAGGCGAAAATTGATGAATTGAATATCCGTCTGGTTCGAATGCAAGCCATCCTTGAACAACTAAAGCATCAATAATCCCCCTCTAATTTAAACACCTCGCCACGGCGGCGTTTTTTATTGCCATAATCCATGAAAGAACGCATCTACGGCGACACCGAACCAGCCCATATCGTCGTCGCCAATAAGGCACTGGAAGCGCATAAAGCCAGGTATGGCGAGGGCAACAAGCACCATCACATCACCTATTCCATCGCCTATCGCGGCAAACACTATCAGGATGAGGTCATTACGCGTCGCACAACCATGGCTGCGACCGTGATTACCGGCACCCGCAACCTTTCTCGTTTACCGGAGTTCGCATGAATAACCCGTATATTGCGGCGCTTGAGGCGCTGCGTGTCCAACCGACGCATAAGCTTAAGCAGATCGGCGATCAGTGGCGCACCCCTGACACTATCTGGTGGGGTATTAATTCCCTTTATGGCCCATTCGTACTCGACCTGTTTGCCGATCGCGAAAACCATAAATGCGAGGCCTATTACACAGCCGAAGAAAATGCCCTGACGCAAAACTGGTCTGAACGCCTGAAAGAACTTAACGGCGCAGCTTATGCAAACCCGCCCTACAGCCGCGCCAGCGAGCAGGACGGACAGTACATCACAGGAATGCGCCATATCATTAACCACACAATGGCGATGCGCGAACTCGGTGGCCGGTACGTCTATTTCATTAAGGCGGCGACCAGCGAAGTCTGGTGGCCAGAAGATGCAGATCACGTTGCCTTTGTTCGTGGTCGAGTCAGTTTCGACCTCCCCGCCTGGTACCGACCGGAACCGGGGCAACCGACAGAATCATCAGCAGGCTTTGGTGCGGCAATCGCCGTGTTCGATAAAACGTGGCACGGGCCCAGAATGGGGTACGTCAGCCGCGATGAGCTTGAGGCCCGCGGTGCAGCTTTTATAGCGCAGATCGAAAAAGCGGCTGCCCGCCTCCGTCCATTACAGCGGGAAGAAGAGCCGCCCGTGACGTCAAATGATGTCTGGTCAGCAGAAGTAAACCTGATATCTGCGCAGATACCGAATATCGCCCTGCTTCATGCGGATCACCAACGCAAATTAAAGCATCACATTAACCGCATGCTGCTGGAGCGGCAGCCTTCCAGCTCAATCATCAATGCAGCACAATCCCTCGCAATCACATTCGGAGAGCGCGTCCAATGAGAGAAATCATCGTTGATAATTTTGCCGGCGGCGGCGGCGCCAGTACCGGAATCGAAATGGCTACCGGACGCAGCGTAGATATTGCGATTAATCATGACCCCAATGCGATCGCCATGCATACCACCAATCACCCCGACACCCTGCACTACTGCGAATCAGTTTTTGATATCGACCCGGTAGCAGCCACAGCTGGCGCGCAAGTTGGCCTCGCATGGTTTTCACCTGATTGCCGCCATTTCAGCAAAGCCAAAGGAAGCAAGCCAGTTAAGAAAGAGATTCGCGGCCTGGCATGGATTGTCATTCGCTGGGCGCTGGCAAAGCGTCCGCGCGTAGTAATGCTGGAGAACGTGGAAGAGTTTAAAACCTGGGGGCCATTGCTAGCCAGTGAAGACCGCCCGGATCCGGCGCGCGCAGGTGAAACATTTGCCGCATTCGTTGGTATGCTGAGTACCGGCGTTGCTTCTGATCATCCTGCGCTGGATGAGGTTTGCGACTTCCTTCAGATTGGCCGCCATAGCGCTGACGCTCACCGCCTGGTCGTCGGATTAGGTTATAAAGTCGAATATCGAGAGCTACGCGCCTGCGACTTCGGCGCACCAACAATCCGAAAACGCTTCTTCATGGTGATGCGCTGTGACAGTGAGCCAGTAACGTGGCCAAAGCCATCACACGGTGATCCGAAAAGCCTGGCGGTTCAATCCGGACACCTGAAGCCATGGCGCACCGCGGCAGAATGTATCGACTGGTCAATTCCCTGCCCCAGTATTTTCGGTCGCGGAAAACCGTTGGCAGAAAACACGCTGAAGCGCATCGCGCGCGGCATAGAGCGCTTCGTGATCGATAATCCAACTCCTTTCATCGTCAAATGTAATCACACTACCAGCAAAGGCAATTATGACTGCTTCCGTGGGCAATCTCTGGAGGAGCCACTGCAGACGATTACGCGCAAACACGGTTATGCGGTAGTCACGCCAGTATTTGCAGGCACCGGCGGATCCACTTTCCAGATGAAGCCTCGGCCTGTTAATAAGCCGTTCTTTACTCTGCTGACCCAGAATCGCACCAACATAATTTGCCCGACGCTTATTCAGGTTGGGTATGGCGAGCGGGCGGGCCAGGCTCCCCGAGTGTTAAATCTCGAAAAGCCGGTTGGCACTGTAACCGCGGGCGGCATTAAATTTGCGCTGGTCTCGGCATTTCTGGCTAAGCACTTTGGCGGGAACTATACCGGCCCCGGAGCCGCTATGGATGCACCAGCCCACACCGTCACTACTACCGATCACCATGCTCTGGTAACAAGCAATCTCGTTAAGCTGCGGGGAACATGCAAAGACGGTCAGCGCACCGATACGCCTATGCCAACAATAACCGCTGGCGGCCAGCATGTCGGCGAGGTGCGCGCATTCCTGATGAAGTATTACGGAAATGAAAAGGGCGGCGTGGGGCTTACTGATCCCCTCGGCACAGTTACAACAAATGACCGATTCGGCCTGGTTACAGTTGACGGTACCGATTACCAGATCGTTGATATCGGCATGCGCATGCTACAGCCGCATGAGCTATACGCAGCTCAGGGCTTTCCGTCCCGGTACGTTATTGATCGCGACTATCTCGGGAATAAGTACGCCAAAGACAAGCAGGTTGCTCGCTGTGGCAACGCCGTTCCGCCGCCGTTCGCTGAAGCGCTGGTGCGCGCCAATCTCCCTGAAATGTGCTTACCCCTCGTTAAAGAGAAAATCGCATGATGTCTCCGCAAACTGAAAACTCGCTCCGGGCGGTGGCGCGCAAATGCCGGTTAGATATCTTGGCCGCAATTGATGGAAAGCCCAGAGCTGATCGGGACAGCATCACTACCAAAATTCTCGATCGCTATGCAAAAACGATCGACTGCCTGCCGCCTAATACTTTCCGGCCAAAAGCATGGTTAATTCACTATGTAAGGCAGATTGACAAAGAGTTGCGGGCGGCAAAATGACAGCCACAAGAAAGAAGCCGACATGGGCTGGATTATCACTAATCTGGCCCTTTTTATTTGCATCGTGCTGGCCTGGCTATGGCCGCCAAAGGAGTAGATATGGAATCGCCATATATGACGTTTGAAGAGACCGCGGCATTTTTCCGTCGCTCAGTAAAAACTATCCGGAACTGGAACAGCCGCGATCGCAAAACAGGTCAGAAGCGTATGTGCGGCTTCCCTGACCCAGCGCATCACGGCCTGTTCCTGAGGCGCGATATTGAAAGCTTTGGCAAGCTACATGGTGACGATTGATCTCACGTTGCTTTCGCCGTTCACGATCTTCATTACTATCGCCCACCAGGCTGTGTATGCCTTCCTTTGCTCATCTAAATAGTCGTTGTGGTCATACACCGCCCACACTCCCGGCAGTGTATGGCCCATCATCACCTCGCACACATGCGGTGGAGCTATTGATGACCACCGCGTCCTCGCCGTACGTCTCAGGTCGTGCATCGACCAGTGAGGCATGATCTCCCCTCTGGTTCGCTGGAAATAATGAATTATGGTTTTGGGCAGCCCGAGCGCGGAAGCGCTATTTAGTGCCCTTCCCTTATCTTTGGCCAGCGCGCTCTGAAACAGGTATTCAGGATGCTCACTGAGCCCCATTACCTCTTCCAACATTTCTCTTGCAGCAGGTATTATTGGGCGCCTGATCGGCTTTCCTTTGTTGCCGGTCTTATGGTTCTCAGGTGGAACTGTCCAGACCCCCTCATCAAAATCAAAATGCGCTCTTTTACTTTGGATCATCTCACCAGATCGGCAACCGAACAGCAGAACCAGCTGCATCAGCAACACGTTTTTCCGGCGCATTGAGGTCTTATCAAAAGCCTCATACAGGACTCTGATTTCATCATCAGTCAGCACGCGCTTAGTGACGTTTACCTTCATGCCAAGGTCATGCGCTTTCAGGCTTTCTACCGGCACAGTCTCTACAATTTTGCGACGCATTGCCCACGAATGGGCCTGCTTGGTGGAAGTGAGGATGCGTCTGGCAATGCCTGGCACCTTCTTCTGTACGCCTTCTATTAATTCTATCCAGGCGTGCGTGCTGACAGAGTCGTGTGGGAGATGGCCTATCTTCGGGAAGACGTGAATCTCAAACGAGCGAATTATCCCCGCCGCGCCTTTAATATTGGCCTGAGCATAAACCCGGTCCCACTCGCGGATAACATTTTCAACCGTCATTGCGTTGACGTTCTTCTCGTACCGCGAAGCCAGGTACATTTGAGGGTCTATACCTTCCTCAAGTGCCCGCCTGATTTTTAGCAGCTCGTCACGAGCCTCTTTGAGCCCCAGAGCCGGGTAACTACCTACATCAGCGCGCCGCTGCTTGCCAGCGAACATGTAACGCATCTGGAAGACTATCTTCCCCTTTTTTGACACGCGGATAGAGAGACCATCGCGATCGGTTTTCTCGAATACCTTTTCATGCTCTTTGCCCAGAACTGAGCGGAGGTAGCTGTCTGTGAGCGCCATGCCATCACCGTTAGTACATAAAATGCGTGGCTTTGAAGAGTAACCGATTTTATGTACTAACACATGTACAGATTTTGGCGGGTTCAGATGTGACTTTTTAGGATGCGGAATGATGATGGAGGATAGAAATCAGTCGTTGGATGGTTGTGCGGCGCGGGCTTCGGGGATTAGCGGGGATTGCGAGAGATTAATTGTTATCGGCTCCATGATTACAGAGGTAAATTAATTGTTTAATGTCTATTTTCTTTACCTGTCAGTGACATAAAAGCATAACTTTGCGGCGGAATAGAATGTTGCACCTTTCCCTGTACCCACTTGAGAAGTGACTCATCCTGATGAAGATCTTCGGGTACCTTGCTGGCGATGTCAATGCTGCTGACCAGGATTATTCTTACCGCTCGCCCACCGCTTGAGGATTAACCGGCAAGCAAATCGCCTGGTAAAAAACGTGAAAAGGCCGCCTAATGGCAGCCTTGAATAAGTAAGGTAAATCGGATGAATAAAAAGTAAATCAGGCAGCGATCGGTTGCGGTTTTATTTGAATCATGGCCGATTTACAAAAAATACATTTTGCGCCAAGCGGGTTTTTGACGTTAACGTCAAAAACAGAGCGGCGATATTGCGAGCCCTGACAGTGCGGGCAGCGCAGAGAGATAATGACTGAAATAATTTTTAGTGTCCTGTGACGTTGGCAGCCGATGGGAATTTTGGACCATCCTGCACAGTGAATTCTACCTTCTGCCCCTCGTCGAGAGGGCGGAAGTCATTGCCTGCGATAGCAGAAAAATGCACGAACGCATTTTTGCCGCCCTCATCAGGCCAAATAAAGCCGAAGCCGGGTTCTGCGTTAACTCCTTTAACCGTGCTGAGCAGATGATCAGACATAACATCCCTTTACTTTGAGCCTGCCAGTAAGAATAGCTGAATTACAGCGGCACACCGGTAAGATTGAGATAAAACTCAAAAAGAGAGGCTCAAGCGCGGCACTAACGTAAATGAGAGAGACGACAGAAACAGAGGATGAGGTTGTCTGCTTATCAGACCAGGCAATCATTTACGCACGCATTGGCAGCCATTGCAAGCAAGTAAAAAAGAATTTTGCTGTTACACTCTTTACGACATGCTGAGCGCGGCTAAGAAGTTGAATTAAATATAAAGAAGGAGAAAGAGGTGAAAAATAAAATTTATCTTCCGCAGTTCGATGTTAGTGCCGACGTGGAGATATTTGGTAATAAACTCACGGTGCGCTATGAAGGGAATGAACATTTTCCTAAGCGCCTGAAGGTCAAAGAGCAATATTTCGTGGTCATCGACGGTAAAGAAAAGATTATGGTGCTTGAACGTAAAGCGATCGGCTCCTGGCAGTTCTCCCTTCAGTCATGATGGCGTGATTCCCACCTTCACCTACCGATTCAGCAAGGTGGGAATGCGCCGTGGTGCTATTTCTTTTCGCGGTCCTCGTAGGGATCTTTCGTGTCATCATTGTGATCGTCACGGGTACGCGGGATTTCACCGTGTTCAGCAGGCGCATCGGCCGCCGGATGATCGTCCTCTTCATAGGCGTTGTGGACGTGCGGCGTGCTTTCGGGAGCGCTCTTGCTGACGTCCCCTTCCTGCTTACGTTCTTCGTTGGTTTTATGTTTAAACATTTCCGTCTCCTCGTTCGCTTCCAGTCTGTTAAGTGTAGACGTAAATCCTTCAGGCCACGCCGAGCGCGCTCTTTACCTCGTTAGCGATCTTCTCAACCTGCGGGCCATAGATAACCTGAATATCATGCTCGCTGACGCGGTTGATGCCGTTGGCGCCGGTGGTAAGCAGCGTTTGATCCACCACCTCTTTCATATCTTTCACTCTGACGCGCAGACGGGTAAAGCAGCAGTCAACATCTTCAATGTTCGCCTGCCCGCCCAGGCCGCTAATAATCACCCTGGTGCGCTCGTCCGCCGCCACCTGCTGCGGCTTTTCATCCTCTGATTCGCGCCCCGGCGTCTCGACGCCCATGCGGGTGATAATAAAGCGGAATGCATAGTAGTAGAGCGGCGCATAGATCGCGCCGAGCGCCAGCGTCCACCACCAGTGCGTTTTGCTGCCGCCGAGAATGCCGAACACCACCAGATCGATCACGCCGCCCTGCACGTTGCCGATCATCAGGTGCAGCATCGACATCAGCATAAAAGAGAGACCGGTCAGCAGCGCGTGCAGCAGATAGAGCACCGGCGAGACGAAAATAAAGCAGAACTCCAGCGGCTCGGTGATGCCGGTAGTGAATGAAGTCAGCGCGCCCGCCATCATCAGCGCCTTAACCCGCTGCTTATGTTCAGGACGCGCGGTGTGATAGATAGCCAGCGCGGCGGCCGGCAGGCCGAACATCATTACCGGAATTTTGCCCTGGGCGAGAAACTGGGTCGCGTTGCGCAGCGCGTCGTCAGGCACCGAGCCGGGATGGGTCAGCGACGCGTTGAAGATATTGAGCGCGCCCACCAGCGTTTGCCCGTCGACGACGGCGATGCCGCCAATCGGGGTAAAGCGCACCGTTTCATTAAGGATATGGTGCAGCCCGGTGGGGATCAGAATGCGCTCCGCCGTGCCGAGCAGAAAGGCGCCATACTGTCCGCTTTTGCCGATCATCTCCCCTACCCAGGCGATGCCCGCGCCCAGCGTCGGCCAGATCAGCGCCAGCAGCACGCCCACCAGCGGCAGCACAACCACGGTGACGATTGGCACAAAGCGGCGGCCGCCGAAAAAGCTGATGGCGGTCGGCAGCTGCTGGGTATAGAAGCGGTTATGCAGCAGCACCGTCAGCAGCCCGGCAATCACGCCGCCCAGCACGCTCATGTTGTAGGTGAAGATGCCGAGCATCTGAATATATTCCGCCGAGGTCATCATCGCCGTGGTCTGGTCCATGCCCGCCTGCTGTAGCGCGGCCGGCGTGGTGGTCGCCGCCGTCAGCCCCTTGGCCGCCAGCGTGGCGCTGATACCGACGTTCATGGTGATGTAGCCGATGACCGCGGCGAAGGCCGCCGTCGGCTTTTCCGCCTTCGCCAGGCCGATGGCGCTCGCCACGGCGAAGAACACCGGCAGGTTGGCGAAAAGCGCACCCGCCACTTTGCGGATGAAACCGATAATCAGCTGCGGCACCTGCATCTGAGCAAAGGCGTCGCCGGTAATCGCCGGGTTCTGCATGGCGGCGGCGAGGCCAAGGAAGATCCCCGCCGCCGCAATCACCGAGATCGGCATCATCAACGCTTTGCCAAACGCATGGATCTGGCTGGTGAGCTGTTTCATGGAGTGCGCCTTTTCAGAGATGAAGGAGCAAGTATTGACCCGATGGGCCAGTAACTCCCGTTATCAACAGGTTGCCAGAGAGTAAAATTTGAACAGCATCACAATTTTGTATCTGACACGATAAACGGCGGCTATCGCACCATTAAGTCAATCAATTAGACAACTTATGATTGCAGTCGCACACTTCCCTCACCGTCAGGATATATCCTGATAACAAACTTCCTACAAAAAACATAAGCCTGCACTCACCAT
>Ga0157363_1001659_pt1 | contig 18829 bp, 8 predicted proteins | sample AttsexASBM1_FD_111477 | JGI IMG/M metagenome (GOLD analysis project Ga0157363, IMG submission 111477) | Fungus gardens microbial communities from leaf cutter ant in Ribeirão Preto, State of São Paulo, Brazil - Atta sexdens ASBM1 | ecosystem: Host-associated > Fungi > Mycelium > Unclassified ... | reverse complement strand
GTTTTACAAGATCACACCGTAATACAATTAAATAAAAAAAATTTGTAATAATTTCTCAATAATTTTTAATAATGTAAAAATAAATTATTATATGTATGAAATATAAATTATTTTATATGTACATTGCTTTCTTACCTGGAGGGAAAACATAACTTCTCGAGTCTGCTTCGAGTATACCCTATGATAGCACTTGATCAAGATGTCGCCTCTCAATCGAAGTCCGCCGAGATTAACTGTAAATTCACGCGCGTTCGTTACTGAGTACAGATCCGAAGTGTAAACCGGTGTAAGTCCTTCGTATACTTTAAGAAAGGCTCGACAGCCCGTCGGCTCAAAGAGCGGCACTCCAAGGACTGTTAGGTGGGTCAGGTACAATGGCGACTGGCTGATCCTCAAAGAGCCTGACAGCAGTCCGCTAAAGTACTCGATGTATCTAGAAAATCCAGGAGATTATTATTGTATTTGACATCCAAAAATAAATATGATATTACATTTTCAATTTTAAAATAATTTCTAATTCCTGATTCGCGATCTGATGGTTTAAAGGATTAAAAATGAATACCATAAATAACGATCAATAAATCGATGAGGTTTACCAAGAGGCAATCTTCCTGGTACGAGCAACATTGCAAAGTAAAAAAAAAAAACGAAAGAGCAAATTTCTCTCAAGCCACAAATGCGCGCATGCATAAGAAACATGATGAATGGGATTGATGGTTCGACCAATGGAAGCCTTGGCCCGTGACACGAAGAGGTGTGCATGTCAGACGAGATAAGAGTACGTGCCACTAACGTTCGACATCATTCGTCGTAAGAGATCTCTCGGAGGCAAGCTAGTAATGGTTTCATACGCTTGCGAGAGTGCAACTACGCTAACGACATGCTAATGCTCGCGGCTCGCGGAATTAATGGAGGAACTCCAGTAGGCAGGACCGGAGGAGCGCGAGGACCACGAAGAGGAGGCGATATGACAAGCAAGAAAAAGAAGAAGAAGAAGAAGAAGAAGAAGCGGTAAGGAAGTCGCCACGCACGCGGGCACACCTCGGTCGCGGCTCATTACAATCATTATGAATGCATACGGCGACGCGGATGACAAGGACGACGATAAGGACGATGATGACGGTAATGATACGGCGGTCGTGGTTACGACGGGGTCGATGGCGCGTAATACGCGCGATAAACTGCCGGATGGGTTGCGTTTATTTCGTTAAAAGAAACCGGTTGATCAAATAGCGAGTATAAATCTCGAGAGGAACGAAAACGTTTGTGAAAAAGAGCGAGAAAAAAAGCAATGAAAAAAATGAATTAGATTTTAAAAAATTACATTAAAATTAGATATTTTATGTATTTATTCAGTCAATTATTTAAATAAGAATATATGATCTTATAATGCTTATATACTAACACTGATGTATCCGAATTATTTATTTGGAAATAAGAATTATAAATGATTTTGTTATAAATATTGTTATATATAATTTATAATAAATAGTTATCTTCTAACGATTATATTCTATGATTATTAATAATTACTGTATTTTAAAAATGTAATATTCTTATTTAGTTGCGTGATTATCCAAATAATATTTTTTATTGATGTAATCAATTTAGAAAATAATTAATTATAATAAAATGATTTATAATTATTATTAAAATTATTTAAAATTATTTATCATTATTATTATATTTCCAATAAATGATTCGGATATATCAACATTATATAAACATGACTATAAAATCACAAATATTTTTCGAATAATTTGTTATTTATTCTATGTTAGATAAATGATTATATAAAATACGTAATTTCAATATAATTTGACGTTATTTACATATATTATTTATATTAGAGTAATTATTTTTATTTAGATAATTGATTCTAAGAATAATTAATCGTTCATGAGAAATAATAATTTGAGATCATTACATATGTATATCCAAATAATTATTCAAATAACTATGATATATTTTTAAATTATATGCATAGCAAATAAGATCAACTTTATGGCTTATCGATATATTTTAATTTCTTACGTAAATGAGAAAAAAACTTTTTTTCTTCAATCGAGTTGCATTTAAGTCAGAACATATTACGATGGCTACAAGTGCGAACGAGATTAAAAGAGACAGCCGCATGCAAAGCCGACCGCGTTTCATTACGGTCATTATGAATGCATACGACGACACAGCGATGAAGTAAACGATAAGGCTGCCAATAATGATGATGATGAGAGCTCGCTATCTTTAGATCAATGGTTCATAGTACGCGTGGATAGAACCGGCTGACAGAAACATCTCTTCAACAACAAAAACGTTAAGTATACTACACGGCCGATCATTTTATTTTGTTGCTGCCATCTTGCCTCGCGATCTTCCCTCACCGGTAAATGTTGTAATCATGGTGTGAACGAAGCGATTACGGGAGTTGCAATTTTAAAAGTCGTCGATGCTATTCCGAAGTTCTGAGGAATCTCGAACGAATTTCCGGAATCCATTATAGAGAAATGATCGGATAGGCATCAACATGATTAATAGCGGCAAAGGAACACGAAGGATGGCAGAAAACGAGCATGGATGATTGAAGATGATGACGACTAGATAATGAGAACTCAACATTTCAAGTTGATGGTGCGTAGAATGGATAACAAATAGGATGGCTGTTCAAGGACGTAAGGTGTCCTTCTTAACAAGACCGCTTTGGTAATAAACGTAAATTAGTTATACGTTTCTTCTCTTCCTATGTGATATAAATTTGAAGAAATTGCACAGCTTCCGCAGTAAACGTTGAACGCATCATTGATGTATAGAAATGACTGCGTATGTATGCAAATAGTTTAATTAAGCTTGCATCTCTTACATTCGTTTTATTTAATTCAGAATTAATAAGTTTCAACTCTCGAAGAGGAAGATAGATGCAAAAAAATAAAAAAAATTACGTGATATTAGAGGATGCGAATTATTATATCATTATTGTAAATTATCTCGGTTTTCTAAGTTTTAAAATAAAAATATTATTTTAAAAGAAGCATTTTTCAATATTCACGTCCTAAAATTAAATAGTAATAAAATAAAACAAAGAAGAATACGTTTATGAAATGCAATGTATATTGTACATCAATCAAATGAAATATCGTGAAATAGATTTATAAAATAAGATTTTCTAACACAATCGATTGCTTATCATTGAAAGTGTCAATAAATGAGAATTAAAATAAATTGCGAGAACGAGATTACATTGAACGTATAGTGACTATAGGAATTAAGAAATAAATCTATAAACCTTTTGCGATGGATGCACGCGCTCGTAAAGGATTTTATGATTTTGTCTGAATTATTTGCAAATATAAATACGATAGAATTGAGTTTTAACGACAATATATCAACAGGTAGTACGCATGCAACTTTCTCTCCCTTTTTCTCTCTCGTTACCTTCGATGCGATGGAACCTGCAGCGATCCGATCTTGTCGTCGAGGAACCTTCTCATGGCGAACCTGTCCAATGCTTGATCGCGTCCCCCGCAGATGCTGCTGTAGTTCATATAAGCAGACACTGCCACACCCAGCCGCTCCTTGCTGCCCCTGAAGAGAACGATAACGTTAACTTGGTACTGCGAACGCGCAATGACGGTTCCGTACCTTCTCCGTAAGAGGTAGGATACGAAAAGATTTCGCCGCGGGCTGATCGCGGTCTAATGACGTTATTATTCACGATGAATGGAAATGACTAACGGGAAGTTATGGGCGCGGAGTTTCGAGGGGGCGGTGAACGTATACCGCGGTAAAATTATGGCTTTTGCGGCCGATCACTGAACATTGGCCATTCTACAAAAACCAGGTCACGAATGCGTACAAATGTGCGTACATGGAGAGACTTGCGCTCGTAACTTATATTATTCTTCGAGAACAATTTCTTTTCGGCTTGAAGAATTCGATAGATATATATTAAAGTCCTTATTTTCCGCCACTCTCAATAACAGTCGATGTCATTACATTATCATTATGCAAGTTTTATACATTATAAAGCAGCTACGCAACGACAGTATAACGACACCGATACTGTCGTTAAGAGTTATACAATAGGAACCTAAATATTATTAAAATCGCTCATAATTTAATTGTAAGTTTATTATTATCTCTTTCGTTCAAGTTTATCAGAAGATAAATTAGACAATATTTGAAAATCATCAATTCACCTGGCATGCAGAACAACGACGCGATTAGAAGCGCCGTTTAGCCAGGAGTCCAGCTCCTTGCAGAGAGCACACAGTCTCTCCAAACTTGGCGCTAATCCCTGCGGCCATCCAGCTTCCCTCGTATTTGGCTCACCGGGTCGGCCGGGCGATGACAAATTAAAGATCTGGAAGCACGAGATATCCACAACTTCAAGATAATTGCAAAAATAAACATAGAAAAGAAATATTAAAACATAACTTCATGATCTCATTCTATTGTTTCAGATTATAAAATATTGTTATAAAAGATCAATTTTACATTAATTGTTATTATTATTATTATTATTATTATTATTATTTTATTATGTATAGAGAAATTACAAAGCATACACAAATAATGAGACACCAGCAAAACTAACTGTTATTAAGTCTTCCAGAAAACGAAACGAATTATAAATTATAAAGAAATTAGTACAATTCAAGATAACAATTCTTGCTTAGTAAATAATTCGATAGTTTTAAGAAGGTAGAGGCCAAGAATGATTTGAGCATAATTGCTGTTACCAGCAATTATAAGCTTACCAGAAAACGAAACAAATTCTTAATATTCGCTCATAAAATTATGATAAATATAATATGATAATATATTATGATAAATAATATTGCAAAATGTATATATATATATATATATATATATATATATATATATATAATACTTTCTTTTCTTTATCTCGAGAGAAACTATGAGAGTTATTCGAATTCTCACCATATAATTATCGGCATGTTTCCCGCGTAGAAGGGTCGTGGCATGTTCGAGGACACCCTGAGCATCCTCTCTATACCAAAGGGCGATGATTCTCTCGGTGACGTAACAGAGCTCCATCACCTCCGTTACGCGACCTCCGCCCTTTCCCGATCCCGTCATCGTTGAATCCGCGCCGACGCCCGGAGTCCTCGCAGGTGTTGACACCATCGCTGATGTCTGCATCTGTAATTTAATAATTTTATTATTATTATTATTATTATTTATTCAAATATAGCAAATAAAAAATTTTTACAGTTTTGCAAATATTATGTACAGTCCATAACGGAAATCTTTAAAAATTAATTTAAATAGTAATAAATAAAAAAATAATGATAAATAAATAACCTGCTTTAAAAAATATTTTTTCTATAAAATTAAAAAATTACAGTATCAAACATACATTATTATTTACATTTTTAAAAGTCATCTCTTAAAATAATTATTGTACAATTTTAAATTTCTTTTGCATTATCATTAAATTATTAATTTATTTCTGACGAAAATTCTCGCTCGTAGCGAATAAAATTTTCTAAATTCGTTTTAAGAAGAATCCTTTCGTGAGCGGATCTAGTTCATTGAATTTTATCGAGTTTTACGGAAACTTTTCCATAAGATTTGTTTTTTATCGCAGCAAAACTTAGATTTTCCGTAAAATAATATCATGTCAAATAATCAAATTTTCTCCCTGAAAATAGACTTTATTTCTTTGGTCTTTATTTGAAAGAAGTCTTTTATTATTTTCTTTCTAATAGCTTCGATAGACATACGATATAGAATAAATTGCTACCGATACGTAATAATAAACTTTTTAAAATAATATTGTAGATAACAACTCTAACAATTTAAATGTAGAACATATAAAGCATCTACAAAAAATTGTTATAAAAATTTCTTATAAAAGTTTGTTATATTTAAAATTTTTACGCTGCAATTCTTAATAAACAATTTATGCAATATCTTTAAATAATAATTTAAATTTTAATTACTAAATATTCTTCAAAATTTTATACTAAAAAAAAGAATCTGGTAATAGCTATTAAATATTGAGCAAATAAATTCAAATATTCAATTAATATAAATAATTCTTATTTACTAAAAGAATTCTACTTTTCTAAATATTTAATAAGTATTATATTACCAAACATAATAATATAATCAATCGTTTGGTAATAATTACTAAGTATTTAGAAAAGTCAAATTATTTTTGGTTAACCGAATATTTGATTGAATTTATTTTACTCACCACTCGATAGCTATAACTACCAGATTCTTTTTTTCAGTGTAATTAAACAATTTTCGTACGATCTACATCACTTCTATTAAGCGCACTCCCAACTGCAACTGCATCAATCACTATTTCAACGTCAGATGCACGAATAATTGATAATTCGACAAGGATTTACGGTAAATCCATCGTCGATTCGCGACATGGAATTTCTATCCACCTTTGAATACTTCGGCGCGTAGACGATCCTGATGACGATATTCTCCGGCATGGCGATGTCCTTACGGAGGACACGCTATCGCGAAGTAGATCGACATGTAATCCCGGTGCCTTAACGGGTTACGTTTATCCCGCCATGAGAAACGAGGACGCAGAGATACGTTGGGATGACGCGCAGTGTTTCATGCCGCGGAGCGATACACTGCCAGGTATTATGTTTCGCCTGGTTCTACTAAAGATACACAGGAATATTCAGTGGCCAGTCGGCGGTTTTGTCGGATAATCGCGCCGCTGTCATGTATGTCTGACGTATGCCAGCTCGCGTGCTTCAGGGCCGGCCCGGCGTCGTCATCGTCATTCTGCAATGTTTATTTGCGTATCGTGATCGAAAACATGCGCCATTAAATACATTTTCGACATCGTTATAATTATGCAACTATGATTAACTATGATTAACAGTTGAAAATAAGCCGTCAGTTTGCAGGCATTAATTGTATTGCGATATCACTTGGAAAGTTTCGTAGAATAACAAGCGACTCTATTTATATTTAGAATTTTTTTTATTTCTTCCGATACACATTTTAAAGCCATTTTCTTGTAATAAATCATAAAGTATATTTTTGTCCCATATTACGTTAATTTATAAAATTTTCCGAATTCAGGCAATTTTTGATGACAGGTCTCTTTTTCTAATTCAACTCCATAGTTTCTTCAGTCAGTTTCTTAATCTCCTAAATTATTCAAAACGAAGAAGCATCAGACTATTAAGGAGAAAAGAGGTTTTGTGAGCAATTTCTCAATTTTATTTTAACGCGAACGTTTCTTATTCCAAATGCACTGAAGCGGCCCTGAACGTAGACGGGAGCACTCGCTCGCGCGTGGACGCGTGATGTAACGAATTCGTGCAAGTAGCGTGACTTCGATTCCCACCAAATAGTCACGCTATTCGCACTAGCAGTCGAGCTGTAGTCGATGCTAGATCGTCTTAACATGATGCACGAAACGCCTCGGGAAACGTGCGTCGCGGAAAGCTGCGCGGATGATTTGTCGTGGGGAACGTGCGAAAATTACACGGAGGAGTTGGCGCGCAAACGAGCCGGATGTAAGTTCTGCGTTTTTGCACGGTTGCTGCGGTTTCTTTCTCGATGAACATCCGCGGCGAACGCTTCGTTGGTTAGCCGAGTCATTTATAGGGCTTCAACGGTCGAGTACCGTCGCCGGTGAGATACTCTGTTATTGATGGCGCTTGTTAAAATTATTCGCATGATTTATACCGGATTATACGTTGCTTGTATTTATCCCTTAAGCACTCGTTTGTCGTGTCTCGTCGAGGAATTTTATCATACTAATAAATAATTCTCTGCTCAACAGACGTAATATATAGTATATTCCGTTTGACAAGTTGGCCTTTCCGTATTAACGCAGCATAATTTCCAACTGTATTCAACAATCCTCTGCGGATGGTTCCCTTAAGCAGGTAAAGCCTTTGTACACTGGACTATAGTATTATAACCAATTACGAGAGACAGTGTGTAGAACCGAAACGCCTGTAGTGTACATGCATATGTCATTCTGTACATGTAGTTGCATATGTAATTACGCAATCCTATCTAATTCTATACAATCTAAGTCTTACGAATAATTCCGTATGTAATACTGAAATAAATATAATGAAAAGACATTAAATTGGGTTTTCTGTACGCGCGACACGTTTTCGGATAAGGTGCGCAAGCAATTTATATCCGAAACAAACACAGTTGAAAGCCGAAAAGAACAAGGTGAAGAACGAGTTTACTAGGTTCGCGTCTGAGTTTCAGAATTCATATAAAGGGCCACTAACAATAGGCGTCACGGAAAAGAAAGCAAAACGAGTTGAACGAGCGAGAGAATAAGAGCGAGGCGGCTACCTCTAAAAATAAGTACTTGATTTTTATGGGGATCATAACGCCGTGAGTTCGTTTCTCGCGGGGCGTGCAACCAGGCCTACCCACCCGCTCATAAATCCCTTTTGGCCGTTACAGGCTCACGTGTGAAATTGCTATTACGTTCTACCGCAGTTGTCGCTACGCAGAAACCGCTCGTGCGTGTACCCCTAAGTCTAAGGTCTATGATGTTTCACACCCGATCGCCGGATCGGGCGAAGTAGCTTTCCCCTCCCATCTCGGAAAACAAGGATATTGCCTACCGCTTGTCAAGCGTCGGTGAAAACAAGTTGTAACGTCGCTTAAAATCAAAGTTTCATAATGGAAACGAAAAAATAAATTATTAAAATTGAGATACTTAACGGTATTGGATCCGCCGGTGGCAATAGAGTGGAATGGATTAGAATATCAAGAATAGAAAACTTTTGAGAAAATTACAAAATGTAATTTACTTATTACACTAAATGTAACAATTAATAAATTTGCGTAAAAAATAAAAGTATCAAACACTTCTTCGATATTCTTAATTTATGTTTTTTTATTTTAATATCCTTAAAAACCTCTAGATATTTTATTCTCTTACAAGGTTTAAGGAAAAATATTTAAAAATCGAAAAGGTGCAAATTCTCTAAAACATTCTAAAACAAGATTCTATAGGGATATAAAATTCCACGGAGATATAAGGCTTTATCGGGATTATATTACCACCGACATTAATTCTACGCGATTATGGAAGCAAGATGCACGCAACGAGCTTCGCCACTAATGTCAATTACCGTTAATCTATCTAATTGCTCGTGGTTAATTTCCAATTGGAAGTATAATGTTCAAATGAGAACATAATCTTCATCAATAATGTTAAAGACTGATAATAGTGATATGGCTAGATTATTCTCTATGTTCTTGTGTTATATTATTTTATTATTTAGAAGTCATTTGCAGAAGCTATTCCTACTTCTACATCGGAAACGAATTGTTATCGTAATTGATTGAAAAGAAAATTAATTAAAAAAAAACTGAAAAAAAAAACAAATTCACACCGAATTATATATTAAGTACTGAAACTCCAGCTTCGACTGTTATGGACTTTATTTCTATTGCTTATGTAAAGCAAAACTATTTTATAAAAATGTGGCAATTTAAATCATACATTATTGAATTTAAATCATACGTTATTGAATTTTAAACAGCATTTTTTATTTTTGAAAAATGTTATTAATATAGATCATTTTTACGCTTAAGCTTTTGTAAAGCAAGTAAAAATACGACGCAATATATGAAAAAAATGACCGATAAATATCCTCAATGTCGCGAGAAATAAGAACAAACGCGATAACAGCTGCGCAATAGTTTTTACCGTACGCTAATTGCTATTCCGCATAATTATCACTGCTTCTAACATGTCTCACCTTCACTATTCTTTGCACGGTTTATAACTGTGATGTAATTGTGAATGATAGTTTCCGGGGAATGAATCTGTGCGATTAATTAACATGATTAAAAAATTTAATATTAACCTTGGTTCGTATTCCAAAATATGTTACTAAATATAAATGTCAAATATCTTTGTTATATTAAAAATATGATAAACAAATAATAATATTAAAAAGTATATATTATTATACGCAAAAGATCCACTATATATTAATAAAAATGTGTCTTACATTAGTAACTTATCATAAAAAAAAAAATAATATTTTATTTTTATATTTTATAACATATAATCGTATATAAGATTTGACTGTATAAAAATCTGTAACTTTCTACATATTACACAAAAATAGCAATGATCGCTCCTTCTGCATATATTTCCGTAGTAATAGCGGTGGTTCGTATACGAATAAGTGCGAGGTTTCGCGAATATATTATCCATCCGACGTCAACATACACGGGTTATCGCGACGGTACATCGTAGCCGATACTGACTAGCCGTATAATGCGTCGCCTTATTGCTATTTTAGCGCATAACTTTCAGTGGCACCGTCATTTACGCGCAGGAAATGCCACCCGACAGCGAGACAGCAGTATTTCAAAAACATTTTCATTATTCCTGTTGTTTCGAATTTTAAATTGATCGAAAGGCACGGATTAGAAATTAAATGAGAAATTTAGAGTCGTTATTATTTTCCTGATTTCTAAAGAAATCTTGACTGGTAGATAAATGTCTGAGATTGATTTACAGAATCGATTTAAGGATAATAAATAAATTTAAGAAATCAGCCGATTGCAAGAGCGAAGGAGAATAATTAGCGTAATGATTACTAGTCGGATATTAATATTCTTTCTCCTCGCGTACTAATAGAAAGTTATTTCACTGACGTTGTAAGTGGCGGTTTGTGTAACGCGTGTTTCAGTTTGATCTGCGCAATTATGGCTATTACGGATTTTAGCCGAGTCGTGATTTAATGCGATTTCCCAGATTAAATTGCTAACGCAATTAAATTTCGTATCGTTTATTTTTTACCCCATATTCCGCATATGTGAGAGCCGAAAGTGCGATCGACAGGGAATCTTCCATTCGATACATAATTCTATTTTAATGTCGTGGTAAATAACGAGGCAAGTGACGTAGAACTTCCGGTGTGTGAAAAAAAGAATCTACTTAAAAGAATCATTTCCATTTCAATGCGACGAAAGCATTATTCCAAGTTCAGTGTTTCGGAAAGGTCACGTCCTCCACTTTCTACATTTTGAAAACGTTTTGAGTGCTAAACGAGTCGAAAGAAAGACAACAAATTGTTGAGTATCATTTCGTGTAATTTATATAGCAAAATGTTATCTAACAGGACACGCAGTCTCAAGACAGAAATCGTATATTTCAAATATAAGTGCAGCTTTACCTTCGTATGTTCTTACAGAATAAATAAAGGCACTTACATCATCGATATGTAGAGAACCGGTCACGCGCGTGTATCGTTATTAAATATTTAAACAGACGAGTTGGTGATGAATCGCGAGCTTTCATTGATGACGATAAATTATGTGAATAAGATAGAAAGCCTTTGATCTAGCTTGTGGGAAGATTTCTTTTAATCATCTTTCGTTTTTCATCACCTCTATCTTTTAGAATAATATAGCTATCTAATATATTTTTAACAAATATAATTTTTAGTGTTGCTATTAATTAATTTCTTTGATATTAGTTTTATATGGAATTATAAGTTGCAATAAATATTGTAAATGCAATAAATAATGTTTAGAAAGGAACATAAATACTTACTTGCTGCTTACTTCTCGCGATGTGGTTAATATTTTTCGGTTGTGATTCGTAACCGCCATTGTGCTGTAATCAAAAAGAAAAGCAGTTAATTAACACGTTTATATGCATAATGTATAAAAATGTAGTAACACGTGTTATATATCTTCGTATAATTAAAATTTATAAAATAACAGAAATATAATTATTATTCATCATTCTCGCAGTATTAATAAAAAAATTGAATGTAAAATTTTATGATGTAAAAATTGTATGTAAAAATGCCGCGCTAATATTATTTCAGTGTTTTCTGTGATCAAGGAAATACGTGTAAATAATAGCTTCGTTTTATTAACTTTCTATTTGGTGCGTAGAAAATACTATTACTTTCTTCATGGGCGTTGTCTCAAGAGAAGTAGGTGACATTATTATCCATTGTTTCGAAATTAATGATATACGGTAAGTTGTTCCCATTGTCGGTTCCATTATTGCAAGAAAAATTATGCAACGACAGGTGCCGCAGTAACGTATTGTGTTCGATATTCCTAAAAAAACGGTTGCATAGTCGGCATCGATTGAAACCTGTCAAAACCTATTAAATATCACATATCGAATTGTTACGCTACGATACACATGCGATATTACAGTTATATAAAAGAAAAAAAATGAATAGAGATCGAAAAAAAGCATGTTTCTATTATCATTTTCTAATATCATAAAAAAGTTATAACTGAAAGCTTATTCAAATAAAAGGCTAAATATAGTTTATCTAATAATAACAGCGCGGCTTTAAAAAGTTTTTGATATTTATATAAGAATACATATGTCTACGAAAATTTTGTTAATATTTTCGGATAACACAGTGTTTAGACGACGTTCTATTTTTGCTAAACAGAAATCTCTGAAAAATCTGTACATGGCTATGTCGTGCTAATTGATGTACACACGTACGTCGCGCATGCACGTACGATTCGCACGCACCTCGCTCTCTATATGAAGGGCAGTGTGCCAGACGGTAAAGGCGATACGATGCAGAAGCGTCTCCGTTTCCTCCCGTAGTGGCGTCTCGGCTTCATTAAAATTGTTGTTCGCCGTATCTTGCCGAGTGTCTCCGCAACGGCAGCAATTCGCTCGCAGCCAAGCGCGCGATAACGAGCTGCTGTTTGAATTCGTCATAGGTGCACAAGTTCGTGCTCCGTGGCCTTTATGTAATTCGCAATTTCCATATACCGTCCATTAGGCAAATGGTGTTCGATCAGTCAAACGTTCCGACAGTAATAGCAACGCAAATGGTATTTTGCATCAATCATGAGAAATTTCTCGAATTGCTTTAGCGCGATCTTTGTAACTTTCTCTATCTTCGCAATTCCTTTCGCAGATAACTATGCTGCTCGATATCAGTAAAGTCTTTAACCAGAAAAATCATAAATTCTTCTAGCAGAAGCATCACCAATATTTATTTTTAAAATCAATAAAGAATCCAGCGCGATCGATTTGATTTATTATCTCGGAAGATCTTCTGAATTCTCATGTGGTTTCTAATCTTAATTGTTTTAGTAATATAGGATTCCAAATGTTCCGAACCACGTGTATCAACATGAGATGCACCATACTCATTTCGTTGCACTGGGCACCGCCTTTTCTTCTTTCTCCTTTTTCCCTCCTCCGCGAAAAACCGCGACGCTTGCCAAATGATTTTCTCCGATACGGCGTAGAGCATTGAACGTTATTTCCGGGTCAAATATCGTATAAACGCGATTTGCTCCTTTTTGATCACGTAAGTCAAAATATTTTATATTTATTGCAAAGATGTATCTAAGTTTATTTAGATTACTAATTATTACTGTTTGAGCACTTCTGTATTTTGTACTAAATATATCTTTATATCAACAGTGTGGAGTTTCCACTGTAGATCGTGTTTATGTAACAATTAATTCTATTTTACTGAGCCTTTCTAGATTTTTGATTATAGATCTGTTTCATATAACATCAATAGATCGATATAACGGATATATATTAAATATTATAGACTTTATATAATTTCTCTTATCTGTATAACAACGTAGAACATAAGTTCTATTCACCCCTATTGCTTGCACTTTTTGACTGCACTGCTATTTGTATCGTTATAATTGAAATTTGGATTTATAACATTTGGATTTTTAATGCAAATGTGTCACACTTTAATGATTCAATTCTTTAATATTTCACAATTTAATCTTTTATCAGCTCGACACGCAAACGTATGCACTCGTCACGACATGAAACGGGTAGCCTTCAAAGCGCCGTACGTAACCACGCCGCATGATAGCTTGCACGATCCCACCCTACCGCTAATCAATTCACCTGCCGTGGCGCTCCAGCTTGCAGGTGTGCGCTCAAGGTCATTCGCGTTTCAAGGTACGCACCCTCTCGTGGTCACGCTCGATTCATCGAGCGTTACTCTCGACCAAACCACCTCTCACCGTTCGATTACTGTCATTTATGACTCTTCTCGGATTCTCTTTAAGACGAACGTAAAGAACTGATGACACGCTTGAAACGACCAAGACGAGAAGTCTCTAGTCTTGTTACACGACCTAGGAACAACCGGAACGAACGTCTGCACCGCACGGGAGCCGCCCCGGCGCTGCGGGTATACAGAGGGTTGAGAGCCTGCATTTCTCCCGGCAGACCGGGATGGTCTATGGCGGGGTGGCAAGGGGATGAGAGAACTTGACACGTAACCATGGTGACCGTAGTCGGCGTTGCGACGTTACACGCAGGCCCGATCCTGCGCCGCGCGAATGCTCTCCTCCGAGCGTGTGAACTTCCGGCACAAGCCGGTATATAGGGATGACACCTCCGAGTGGCTGAACCGCCACTCCCTTGAAATATAATTAGGCCACGTTGCCCCGCGCGGAATTTATGTCGGTGGATGGTCCCTCGAAATATTCTCTCAGCTGGGAGCCGGCAGAACGGCCGCAGATCTCTCGGCGAATGCGACTTTGATGATGCGGGCTTATGAAATTTATCTTAACGTCTAAATTACCCTTCGCCGCAATGTCGACGTACATAATCTATTGCTATGTAACACAGTCCGTATGCTTAAAGATATACACGTATGTCTTTATGTATTTCATTAATATCTCGTTTATTAATTTTCGTATATTAATATTTCGTTACGTAATCTTGTATAGTTCTAAAAAAATGTCGGTGTGGATTTAATAAAGTGCCTCTATATAATTTTCATAGTGATGTCGATGTTAATCTCAATTATCGATTAATATCAATATAACGTGGATTTTAACACTATGGATTTTAAATTTTTATCCACACCATGATGGTGTTGATATAAATACTAGGGATTATAAATCCACACCATATTGTTGTTGATATTAACAGTGAGAATTATATAGACACAAGATACTGCATGTTAAGTCTACTGAAATTTTTAAAAAAATTTTTATACAAATAATCAACAATATCTTTATTTCAATTAAAATAATGCCTCAGCGCAAATTTTATTAGAGAAAGAGTATCAAATACTGTTTACAAACTTTGAAAATTTTTATCTTCCAATTAGAAATCGATCTTTCCTTAATGGCTTTTCTTAAGAAACTTTGTTTCTCGTTTAATGGGACGAGAAATTAAATGTATTTCAATCTATTTGCAAAGTTTTATTCGCTCCTATATGTTATGGATACGTTACATTAAATCGCCACGTGCGTCTCTGCGCGGTCGCATCGCCGATAAGGAAAAGCACAGTCGAATGGGTCGAGTATGCCACTCCCATGGAATACAATTAGGCCACCTGGTGATATGCACGCTATTTTCTCCAACATCATTTACTTTGCGCATACATCTATATTTTGCGCGTAACGCGAGGACGCGCGCTTGAATTTGCTAATTTGTAGCTCGGCAGGGAGATCGTAGAGAATGAGATTCGCGTCGCGACGCTGGATGCAATTTTTAATGTATTTCTAACAAGATTTTCATTTCGGATGATGAAATACTTTTGAGAGCTATTTCATCATACACGTGCGAAATGTATACTTCGTGTACTTGACATACCGCACCCTTTCGATGTAATTAGGTCAAGCTTTTACGATAAAATTATGGTAACATATAAATGTATTTTTTTTTAATGAGAATTTGACGTTTCTTTAAGAGAATAAGATTATTTTTTCTTTCATCTAAATTTCATCTAAATTTAAGATATATGTGAGATTATTTAAATATATAACAAGCTGTTTCTAAATTCTTATTATTAATAAAATTCTTATTATTAATAAAAAAGATAAATTCAATGATGTAATTAGACAACTTTATATTACAATAAATTAAGACGTTAAACATGAAATTTTACTTGGCAATTTGTGCATGAAAAACAGTAAGTCAATGCTGTTTCAATATTACTATATCTGCACTTCGTCACGGCCTTCTGAGAAGAACATTTAAAGGTTTTTATGGCAATTCGTTCGTCTCGATATAACACGTTAATTTTCAAGCGAAAGAAATGCCGACAACATTTTATGACAAAATAAATTGTATAAAGAGGATCTATAGGCCTTCGTAGATGAAACATGAGGCTTAGGTAATTGGATAAACACAAGGATGTCCTTGGCGAGAGATCACAGATGGAATATATCGCCGGTCGTTTCTGTCTGCGAATCCAGATTCCGTCTGGATTGCGAAAGCTAATGTGCGATTACTAAATCCATCGCGTAAAAATGCGAATAGCATAGCTCCGACTATAAAAAAGGCGGATAGAATCCCTTTCGTTCAAATTTACATTAATGAGTAGTGAATTATGGAAATGCGAGATAAAAGTTATATTTTTAGATTTCGCTAAATCAATATGCCGTACACAAAATTACGCATTTTTAAAATGTCACAGAGAGAGTTTACAGATTAAAAAAATTTAACAATCTAATATATTATATGAATAATATAATATTATGTAAGTCGTTACTGCAGAACGGTAATAAGCGCAGAACAATTGAGCTATAATTGATTTAATGCATTTATTTCTACCGTAGAGATTAATTTTAATCTCGATTTAACTTACTTTTTATCTTTTTCTAATTCTAGGAATTAGAAAAAGATATAAAGTGGATTAAACTGAGATAAAGTTAATCTACATTGATAAAAATGGACATCAATCGCTTAAAATATGTTTCTATGAACTAAATCGCTAATTGCAATGCATTTGATCGAAAATGATATTTTACAGTTACGAAAAAATCGACGGTTCAACCATGTGAGATGGGTCCAATCATTAAATAGGATTACGGAAACTTCTATCATTTTTCATGATAATCCAAACGAATTTATCGTCAAATTTATTGGCATGTATGTAATTTATTGTAAGATTCACATATCAGACTTAATAAAAAGAAGAGTATGGATCTCTGCAATATTAATACTGTTTTATACGTATTCTATTTATACGATTTAAATTTAATTTAAAGATATATTCAATTTGCAATCTGCTTTTTGGCAAGAAATAATATTGACTTTTTAAATTCTTTATAATTTTAGAATTAATTAATGTTTTTCTAATATTTTATAAAAAAAACTTTCCTCTTGCATATGCTTCATGAAACATCAATCTAAAAATCAATCAATTTAAAAATATTGGATTGTCTGGAAAGTTCGTGCCGCAAAAAATTTAAATTTAATAAATGTATACTAAAATTTAAATCTTTTGCGTTTCAATTTTCCTTTAAAATCAGCATGAACTTTCCGGACAACCCAATATTTGCTACGATTACGTATGCATTAAATCTGATACATTATTAATCTCGGTCGGGTCATTTAATATTGAAAACAGTAGACTGATCAAAAACTAAAATAAAATGACATAAGAAACTAATAATATGAACGGCGCATATGATAACACAGGACCTTTGCGCCAATTCGAAATATCGAATCTGATTAATCTTGATTAGTCTTGTGTATATAACTTTGAGCTAAAAAAACGCAATTACTTCCTTGCCAACTCAATAAAAAACAGTATTTTTAATCAAATTACATAAAATTCATTGAAAAACTTTAGAACGTATGTTAAATATGTAGAAGAAGAAATAGAATTTGTTTTTTTTTTGTTATTTTGGTACTTTTTATTATTTTTGTCTTTGATATCGAAGCGGAAATATGTATTATAGGCTGTTGCAATTCTTGATGAAATAATAGGTTAATAGGTCTGTTTGCATTGTTTGCACTCTTTGCATTCAACATTTGTGCCTTCTCTAATTTCAACGCCCGAATCTATTTTTCTAATATCACTTTAAGTGTAAAAATTTTGAGGGATTACAAGCAATGCAAACAGATCTAAGTGATCTAAAAAAAAATATCCGAATAAAAAACTGTCGAAGTAAAAGGGAAAAAAAAACATTAATTTCCAAGTTTTTTATTCTAAAATTCTAGTATTTTTCCGTCGTTTACATCTCTATCAAAGATTAAAATAAAATGGCATAAGAAGACGCTAATAATGAATACACGTACGATAATGCAGGATTTTGCATCAATACTATACGGAAATCGTTACAGAAATCGGCAAAAGTTCAATTTCAATGGAAAAAAGATAATAATTTCTAATAGTGTCGATAATAAATATGACTTAACTGTGTATCACGTTTAGCTTAGAATACGAAGACCAATGTAATGCTCGTTGAGAAACGAGTCGCGCGAAAGGATTAATTGGCGTATCCGATTGGCTAATCCATACTTAATTGACTTATGCCTCGTAATCGAACGTCACAATCAAGAATCGCATTGGGGATCAATTGGAGCGCAGCTGCGGAGAGCACGGATTATCTGGATAGCTCTTGCACAGCGAATGGATCGTGATACCGGAATGAGGAAAGAGCTGGAATGACAATGGTATTCACAGTCACGCCGTATTACGTTAGCGGATATGTGGCAAGACGCTGATTGGAAGTGTAGAATATAAATTTCGATCGGTAATCATTATCACCCATGTTTTTATGCAAATGAATCCTTGACATTTACTCACAAGTACAATAACTAGTACAGTAAGCACTGTCTCTGAAAAGAATGCAACGCTGAAAAGCTCAATGACCGAAAGATTTAACGTTTTCTAAACTTCACATGTTTATCATTAATTCTTTGATAATTTTAAATAAACTTATTCTTTATCTTTTCATTAGTCTTCACGAAGACTTTAATTCGAGGCTTAGTTGCTCTCAGCCATTTTTGGTAATTTAGAAGAAGTTAAAATTCTGTCAGATTTTCATCTTAAATAAGCCATCTTCGATAACATCACTTGAACACGGGATAAAACAC
>Ga0157363_1001658_pt1 | contig 18832 bp, 4 predicted proteins | sample AttsexASBM1_FD_111477 | JGI IMG/M metagenome (GOLD analysis project Ga0157363, IMG submission 111477) | Fungus gardens microbial communities from leaf cutter ant in Ribeirão Preto, State of São Paulo, Brazil - Atta sexdens ASBM1 | ecosystem: Host-associated > Fungi > Mycelium > Unclassified ... | reverse complement strand
ATATATATATATATTCTCTAAAACAATCATATATATTTTCTAAAATAATTTTATATATATATATATATATGTGTATATATATTCTCTAAAGATCTTAGCAAAAATAAATTTATATAAAATTTTAAAATATTATTTAAATTACTTTAAAACTTTATACAAATTTATTTTACCAAGATCTTCTTTAAAAAAATATATAATTATTTTAGAAAATGTACATAATTACTTTAGAGAATATATAATTATTTAAATCATTTTATTTAACAATGATTATTAAAAATTATTATTTTAAAATCCATTCTCAGATCCATTCTTGGAATGCCAACGTGAGTGTATCCTCGCCCTGGTGAAATGAACTGCAAGATTCACGAAACGTTGATATTCCAAGAATGGATCTGAACACAGAGGAAATCTGCGAAACGCATAATCTTTATAATAATTTAAATAATTATATTATTCTTATAGAATTATAATTTTATATAATTATTTTATAGAATATCTATGTAAAATTATTTAAATCATTTTATTTAACAATGGTTTTAAAATAATCTTTTAAATCATTGTTAAATAAAATGATTTAAATAATTATATATTCTATAAAATAATTATATAAACTAATCATTTTTAAATCATTGTCAAATAAAATGATTTAAAAACAAGCAAAAAAGGTTAATTTTACGCAAATAAAAAATAATATTTACCACAAGGTTGCTTCACCGGTGCCCGATGTCTCTCCCAGACCTCCTCCTCCTCTCAGAATTGGGTTGATAGGACACTCGCGTAAAACACTCGCGAATAATACATTATAATCGCGCGTGGACTATGACTTGAGTCCAATAACTGGAACGACACTCCCGAAGCAAACGCGCGACGCGACGAACCGGCTGCGGTTCGTTCATTTTCAAGTAAATCGGCGACGAGGATATGTTAGTTTCCCCATTGGATTTTTACATAAAGAAAATGATTTTGTTCAATATCTAAAAATTTATCTAAATGTATCATTCAGATAGATCTAAAAATTTTTAGTTGAGAAAAATCGTTCTTTTCGTGTAAATCCTCTGAGTACTGAGCTCTCTCACCACGTCAAGATGTACCCGTGAGAGGGAAAATATATCTGAAAAATGTAATATACAGCTATTATCTATATTACTATGTAATTATCTATATTGAAATGAATATCAAACACACGACAATCGTCCACCATTGCAAAATAAATTCAGAATGGATAAAAAGGCTGAATCTCTTATTATGTCTGTAAAATATATGTAATTAGAGTCAATAGAATGGGCTAGAAATTAATAAAAAAAAGGAATATTTCTTTTATTGGCAAACAGTTTCAAAGTTACATTCAAATTTTATCACAAAAAATGCAAAAAAACGAAAAATTAAATTATTAATTACGCAAATTATATTAATTCTGAAAGTAGAAATCGCATAAATTGCATTATTTGCATGAGAATATTAACATAGCTTTTTTGTGATTCGTGAAATAATCATTCGAAAAATAATCGAAAGTTACACTCCAACGAGATGAAAATGTTACATTTAACAAAATTAATTATCGTCCGTAATTATCGCGAAATGATAATAAATTCTATTTTTCAATCGCGTTTTGATTCTAAATAAATGAACCATACAAATTATCTGTTCCGTGATATGTGATTGTCACCTCATTTCTTTTATGAATTAATCATGCGAGTTAGTAATCTGTGAATATTCATAAATATAATGTTTCATATTATTTAGCATTTGTCGCGATTACGTTTCAAAACAAAAAGAAATGTAAAGAAGAGCGACACGACTACCTGTTTATATGTACGAGCCTCGATAATGAAATGAATTGCGCGATAACTTCGCATAAACATGACGCGTCGCCCCGTGCCACCCTGTGCCGCCCGTCTGCCCTTCCACGCCAAAACAATTTTCAAGGTTGCGCGCCGATCATCTAACTGTCGATATTAATGCATACATTACAAAATCAGTAAAATAATCTATTCGTTTCATTTTTAAGATTCTTCAAATTTATTGCACGATCTTTGCTTTATTTCTTGGATTCGTTATGCACACAACTCATCTTAATATCTTAGATATTTCAAACTGTGTGTTACAATAAGGGATTAGTTCATAATAACTTTTTGTAATCTTCGCAATATTATTAAGAAAAGATTAACGCATTTCAGCTTTTTGTTATTTTTGAATCGTAATCCGATAATTCAACAAATCTAAATTTATACATACGTACGCTTTCGATCCGAAAATAGAGAGTGATATGCAAAAGCCGTCAAAGTTCTATCACTCATGATTATTAACGCTATTAAGTACCGGTCTAAACGTGACATTTTGTATTTTCTAAATTATATATTTCGACGCCAATTTCGAGTATGTGATAGTACAATAACTATATGTATATATATGTATATATATATAATATACCTTCGACAAACGGTCGCTTTGACATGTTCACGGGTCGTAAATTTTGAACATTGAATTTGAATTTGTAGATATTTGTAGATTTTTGTCGATTAATGCGACACGCGGAGCGATTCGTAGTACGTTTGTCTCCTTCCAAATCGTCGAGCGAATGCCCAAGCGATAGTCAACTGTCGCATCGCGCGGCACTTTCCCCCACTCCTCGCTGTTCGCGCCGCGGCGAAAAGCGAGGGGGAACCTCCCCCTCGCTTTCGCTGTCGCTGCGCACCGTTTAGATATCCAATTACTGCGTATAAAAAATATTCACGTATAAAAAATATTCATTTATTCAATTTTACATAATTTTACATAATTTTAACAAACGAATATTTTCGTACATTTTACGCTTTGTGGCATCTCTGACATTAGTTTAATCCTGTATTAGGTACTTGCACGGTTCTTTTAAATATTTATGTAATTATAATTATTCGTGTGAGATATTTTTGATATTCCAATGGTACATTTTGTTTCAATTTTCATTGTATTTTTAAATGATTCATACTTAAACAAAGGTTGATAATATTCTATACATCTTTTATAAGATACAAAGATGCAATTTTTCTTAATATTGCAACAATTTGCAATCAATATAGCTTTGGTTAAAAGTATTAAATATTTTGTTAATCATTATTTAATTTTTCAGCTAAAAAATTAATTTATAACACTATTATTGCTGCAAATTATTCTGTGTTTCAATAATTCTTTAAACATATGTATAATGCCGATCATGGCTTCGTAAAATATAACTTAATACGACTTATTTAAAATAAAAAATATAAAATAAGTTTTAGAAACCTTAATTTAAAATATAAAATCATAAGAATTGGTAAAAAACTGATACGATTTATTTAAAATGAAAAATATAAAATAGATTCGAGAAACTTATTTAAAACACTAAATAAGAAATAAGTCAGAAGTGTAATTATTTAAAATAATAAATACTTAATTCTTTTACATTTATTTAAAATATATACTTTAAATAACTTTTTATTCTTAGTAGAAACACACATCTTAGTTTTGAGTACTCTTACTATATACGTTCGTATTCTTAATTTTCATCACTTTTATACATATATAAAAATTATTAAGTAATTTTTACATATTTTGACATCTTTAGAAAGTATTTGTAAAGTTGTGTATTTATAACAAATTGCATATGTTCCTTATGGAAAAGATGCTATAAGAGATGCTATAAAAGTAAATTGCTAAAATCGCTGAAATAAATCTATCAAATTAATAAAGATTTCAACAATTTCAGTGATTTCCATCAGGAGCATCACAAAAAATGGTTGTATAGAGTTTACATCTACTTCTTCAGAGGACAGTAGTGCACAGGGACATTTTGCGTTTACAGGAAAAAAATCCTCGTCTCCTCTCAGATTTCTTTCTGATCTAATATCTCTTTACACATTAAATTGATTGTACCCAAACAGAATACAAATTATCATGTGACACGAATGTTTCCAAAAAATTGTAACAATAACAATAAATCACATTTCAATTAATTTATCAATTTATTTTAACGTTACTTTGACTTGTTCTATTTGGAGAGTGATATTAATGCAATAAATTTTATTCTAATGTTTTTATCTTTTAGATATAATTTTATTTTGGATACTCTCTAGATTTCAAATAATGAATTTAATGTTTATCTGCAGAGATAATCAAATTGAATTAATATAAATTATACTATTCTCTCTCTCTCTCTCTCTCTCTCTCTCACTCATAGGAACTAAATTATTAATAAAATGATAACGTTCCAAATAAAATTTAATTCTGAATAACTTTATACTAGCGGCGACTTTTTAAAAATCAAGGAAATAAAATTGCAAAACACGAGATCATTTCGACACTGCAAATCATCAAGCATCAGTGAATTTTAAGAAAATTTCTACGCAACCCGCGATAAACATCAATCCTTACATATGTAATTTCCAATTGATGATATTAATATTAGGTGTGGAAAAAAGTTCGTGGCGTTTTTCCCGTTAGATGGCATTAAAAAAACGCCACGAACTTTTTCCCACACCTAATATTAATGACACTATTCTTATAACGCATAAATTTCTATCACATTTCTGTCACAGACCGAATATTATTCGATCGGAGGAGACAGATAAATTGTTTCGCCTTGTTTTGTTTCAGCATAGACCACAACCAGGAGATGCGTTTGCTATCTTACGGTCGCAGGCGCATTGAATCGCTTGGGTGCCAATAATAAGATGTCAGCACCGGTGTCTCATTGGTGATATCCTTTGAATGACGTTCCGCTTATCATTCGATTTGACAGAGAAATAGTAGGGGAGCATTGCCATTGACACACGAATAAGCTCAGTTATCCCGCGTTTATCCGTGCTAAGTAGAGCGCTCGTAGCGCGTGGTGATTTCCTAGTTACCCGGCAGACGAGACTCGAGGATCGCGATCCAGTAGGAATCGCGGCCCGGAAGTCCCTTCTGAGTCCACGAGTCTAAGGTCAAGGTGAGAAATCATCTTCAATTCGTATTTTTCTTCTCATCAATATCAGAAAAATATTTTTATACTATCTTACAAGTATTTTTAACATTTGCTGTGAAGAAATTGAAAATTAATTTGAAAAGTGTTCAAGGGAAGAGAGTAATTCAAAATTTAACTATTTTATATAATTCTATTTAGAGAAATTATTAATAACGCTATAATTCAAAAATTTTTATTTGTTTCTAAAAATAAAAATGATAAAAATTTGCATAAAACTTACACGGTTAAAAATGATAACATGTATTCGCACAAAAGATATATATATTGTGTATATATATATTATATATATATATATATATATATATATATATATATAAAATTGAGATAATATACATTTAAATAGTCAAAAATAATTTTTTTAAATATTAATGACTCGACGATGCGCAGCACCAATAATATTTTTAATATAATATTATATAATATTACATAATATTATATAATATTATATAATATAATATTAACTAAATAATTTAAATTTGATTTTATAAATAAATAAATCTTTATTTAAACAAATTAATCGCATTAATCACATATAAATATGTGAGTAAAATATGTGAACCTGTTCTAACATATTTTTTTTACAAGAAAAATTTATAAGTGACAAAACGGAAGTGCTAATCGTTTAAGATTTCGTGTCTCAGATTGTAAGACAGATGCTTAAGATAAATTGCAATTATGTAAGTTGCACTTCATGTAAAGACACCGAGAATAATATTTCTTTAGAATAGATCTCAACTGATGAATAAAATAGAATAAAAGTTGTAGAAAAAAAGTTATATAAGAAAGTTGCATATATTAACAAAATAATTATGTAATCCTTTATATAATAAAATTTATAATCAAATATTTCTGAAACATGTAGAATAAAATATTAATAATATTTTATAAATTGAGTTTAGTTCACTTATTATGAAAAAAGTGGCATACAAATAGATACTCGCAAATTTCGTATATTTACTTTCTTGAAAGAGAAAACAAAATGAAAGAGTAACAAGTAAATTTCTTGAGACCTTCTCTTTGTTTTAGAAGCAAATATAAAAAGTTTCATAACATGTTTGTTTCATTATATTAATTAAAAATAAAAATCAATGTAATGAATATTTTATTGACAAATATTGACAAAGAACTTTGTCAGAGGAAATTCCTCAGATTTATTTGAATGATTTATTGGTGCGATAAATTTAATTGAATTTGTAGATTAGATTTTGTTTATTGCATGTCAAATCTGCGTAATAACAAATACAAAAAAATTTCTAATTTTACTTCTTTAATTTTTTTTTAATCAAGTCAACAAATATTTAATGCGCAATTATATCTAAATTTATTTATTAAATTTATTAAATTTAGAGTTCCAAGTAATTGATAATAATTATATATCTATGTCTGTATTCATGCATCACTTTTATCAGTAAATACGTTTAATTCTGAAATTCTGTAATATATGTAAACTATGTGCTCCCCTAACACCCGAATTTGTCTATAAATGAAATGTGAATACAGATTATAGTTTATGAAGATAGAGTACAGCATATTTACGATTTTAATAATAATATATATTAATAATAATAATTATTATTAATAATAATAATATGCATTACTGTTAATAAGTAAAATTATAATTGCGATAAATAGGGTAAGTTTAAAATTTCGCTATATGCGTTATCGTTTATCATTTATTGTTTCATTCGCTTTCGATTTACGAATACTCGCGTTGTAAACACGCACGAGATTAGGTCGGTGTCTTCTGGTTCGAAAAGTGTGTTGCGTAATGGATGCATTTGCATACATGGAAAAGTCATTGTTACTGTCGTACATTATGTTGAGGTATCTGCCAAGAGTGTGAGATTTATTATCTCTATTAGCATATTAATAATTATGCGATTCAGGATGAAAGATAACGGCTTTATTATGCACGCACATGTCTCATGTTTATCAAATTCTCACGTTGCAACTTATACAGGAATACTAAAAATTAAATGTATCCGTCATCAGTCTCAACCCAAAAATAATAATAATAATAATAATATCGCAAGCGTTTGTTACGTAATTTCTGTTTCTAGCATATTATATCATTTAATGATATGTTTATATCGTTGTCTATACCGTACATGATCAAGAATGCAAGTCACCGTCACAAGTCGATTCTTGCTATCGTAATAACGTGTTATTTTTCCGCTTAAGCATTGCATTTCACATATCGCATTGATTTAATTAATATAAGAAGATCAGTGATATTATCAAATCACTTTGTTTTTACGTTTCTTAGTAAAGTTAAAAATATGACTTTAGGAGCATAAATAGAAAATCTTCCGTCAGATGATATAACACTTTTCTAATACTGTTTGTAATTTTTGTAATAATTAACTTTTTTGTGAGACGAGTAAAAAGTGAGCATCAATGATAAAATGGGTCTTAAAAATTGACACAGTAAGCAATAAACAATAAGCAAAAATAAAAGCACATATTCCTATTTTTTTCTTTCATAGGAGTTATCGGTATAAAACACAAATGAAAATTTCTAGAATGTTTTACTTCGATGTAAAACTTTCTTGTTGATTTATATGCATAATATTTTATAAGTCGCAAGCATGTAATCCAATAGTTTTTTTAAATTTTTTAAATACAAAAATGCCTTCAACCTCAATATAGCTATTCGACATAATAATGCAACACTACATAAAGATTAGATGAATTTATGGTTTATAGTATACAGTTTGGTACCTGTCTTACAAATAGTTTACGCTACACTCCGATTTTAAATTGTACTATATAAAAAATAAAAACGAGAAAATTATGAAGCAGATTTAAGAAACTAAAAAATATACAATGATATTATCAATAATATACCTATTATTTAAATTATGCAATTTACAAAATAAAATTGTAAGGATAAATAAAGATTTTATTTTCGCATCTTGGAAATTCGTTTTTAGCTAATTTATATATAGAAATAAGATATAAATATATGAATTATGGGTTTTACTTTTTTAATCATTTAACAAATCATGTTTTCATCAGTATTAATAAAGTGCAATGTTTTGTTTCCGAGAAATAAAGGGGTGTCTCTTTAAAAGACCTACATATGTCAATATCAGCGATTTTCCTCTATCGCGACGCTTTTATCGCAAAACTTAATTCTCCGGAACGCTCTCACTGAAGTAGATGCAAAATATAACTGATCTGACAAAGCAAGCAGAAATCGTTTTAAATGAAAGCTATCAAGAATTTTGACGCGATTTAATTGTCAACGCTGTAATGTGTATCAATTATCGCATTTTCTTTGTCGCAAATAAATCTCTATGCTAGCATTAATTTTGCACATTTGTAACGTTAGAGCTCTTGTTTATTGAATTGGTATCAAGCTTGAAATCTGAAGATATCAGTAGAAATGAAGATAATAAATATAAAAAGATATAAATGAGATATATATCTGAAGGTTTGCAAACATATATGATTAGTCTTATAATTTATAACGTTCATTATATTTATGTCTAAAATTTATGGATTTTAATGAGATAAGTAAATTAATTAAGATTTTAAAAAACGAAAGACTCCGCTCAATCTTTTTAGAGGCTACTGGAGATATGAGTAAAGACTGTGGAATATGTGGGATTTATCCCAGATGGTTGCGAAATCGAGCCACCCCGAGGACCTTCATCGTGGTATACGGTTTACTGGGTACCGTCCAAGCAATGGCCTTCATCTATATTATCGTCACCCTGACGACTCTGGAGAAGAGATTCAAGATTCCCAGTCGTACGACTGGTGAGTCTCACTTCTGTAATCACATACAATAAAATTTCACGACGAGAGGCGACCGTGCATTACTTTATTGACGAAGGTACACATCGTTTACCGGATACAAATCTACGCGTCTTTACGATCGGAACTCTGTACGGTGATCAACTAATCTCGGCGTGGCGCTCAAATAACTATTTAGAGAAAAACTCAGACGTGAAGTAAATTATTCATACTAGACACCGCGCTTTATCTCGACACAGCAGAACTTTGAACGTCATCTCGTCTTAATCGCCTTCAACCTCGGATCCCATTGCCAGCAAAGCCGAGCAGTCGAGCATTCGCGGGTATACTCGCGTTTAAGTACTCGTACTTGCACACGTACGACTCGCGTTTCCGTGTGCGTCTATCTAGTAGGTAAGTAGTGTGTCGCAATCATAGAAGTGACAAATCTGTCGTACAACGAGCGCTATATATGCATTAAAGAGCGAAGACACGCGCACGTACATTACACAATTCTGTAGTCTACCGCGAGACTCGAAATATTAACACATTTCGTAGAAAAGCGTTTTCAACAGAATTCTGAAAGGAACATGATTTTATTATAAAATTAGTTATTATAAAATTAATAAGCGAAATATATCTCTTTTATTTTTAAAATATTCTGACACATACATATATATGTATATACATATATACATATATACAATTCTAATATTTCTTCATGACAGGATTCAAAGGATTAAGAGTAAGAGAATATTCTGTGAGTAATACTTATTGAAGTTAAAAGATAAGATAATCCTTTGTTTATAGTATGCACAATAAACTGAAATGAGCGAGCTATTGTGTTAACCATTATAGTGACTAATTTTTTTATTTTATTGAATAGAAATTATTCTTTCTTTTAAAAATCTGAAATCTGTTTTCAATGTATTTGTACGTAATGGCAAAGTAATAAAATTTATTATATAAACGTAGAATTTATTTGGAACTAAAGAGAAAGAGCTTCGATTATCACTCATATTGCTTTTTATAATAGATAAATAATTTGGATACATTTTATGTTAATAGTACCGCGATATTATGATTTTTCATGTACGTACATTGAGTTAAATAGTAGCTTCATTAACTTCAAACGATCGATACATATGGTAATTTAATATCTGAATAGCGTTCTTCTTAGATGTTACAAGTCTGTTACAAGTCGTACAACTAGAAATAACCTTGCACAGACCACACGAGGTTTGAAGACTTAGATTTTCGACTTTGAATTATTTTATCTCGATTTTATCTCAAATTCGAATATATACAAAAATATATATAATGTTTCTGAGTAATTAAAAGTAATTGTATAATTATATTCTTAAATGTTGAAGGAGTAGATCAGAATTTTTTTAGAGTCCAAAAATTCTTTAAAAAAATACAACTGTCCTTCAGGGATTTAAGTGTTCGAACTAAATGGTGAAATTCAAAATGCTGCGGAAGGTTGATTAAATATAAATTTTTTAAAATTTTATTTTGTGTCAAAGAAATTTTATGTAACTGTAGCCTATTAAATCCTATTAAATCGAAGAAAATTGTTGAAAGGAATAGAATTTGAAGAGTGTAATCGAAAGGCTACACAAGTATCACGTGTCTGTATAATGTTTTTATTACCATAGGATTGATTCTTTCGGGTAACGAGATCTCTCAGATTTTGTCCCTGATCTTGACCTACTACGGAGGATCCAGTCATCGGCCAAAATGGATCGCAGTTGGGGTCGGCTTGAGCGCACTGTCCTGTCTCGTTTTGGCTCTACCGCACTTCATATACGGTCCTGGAAAGGACGCCTTGGCATTGACGAAGGAATATCTGGATCAGACTTTGCTGAATATGACAACTGTCCCGAAAGATCTTGCGATCTGTCCTCGTATGGACCAGCCAGAACTCTGCGATGCCGAAACTAAATTGAGCGTTAGTTATCTTCCTCGATTGTTAGTTTTTCTATCTCAATTTATCCTTGGTATCGGAACTACTCTTTATTACGGCTTAGGACAAACGTATTTAGATGATAATACAAAGAAGAAAAATACACCCATGCTGTTAGGTGAGCATCAATACTAAATTCTGTGTTATTATGACTGATTTTAAATTAGAAAAAATATATCGTGATTAAAATTTAAATATATCTTTGCTTGTAAATATAAAAAGTAAAAGTGCTTCTTGTCAACGCGTAATAATTAATTGTCTTTCTTAACAAATTTGATAAATAAGTATCTTAATGATTCAAGATAAGTTTATTTCAAACATCTGGTTATTCTTGGAACGGAATATTTGATATTCGCTATCTGATTTTTATAAATATTGTGCGTTTATTGTGAGCTTTTATGTAATTACGTTTTTAGTGAAATTTTTCAAAAGATACAATTTATTACATACAGTAATTGTTGCATTATCGACGTGAATTGGAATAGAATTTAATAGCAATAAATTCTAATTTTACCTGTAAGGCTTTACATTCGCTTTACGTACCGTGGGTCCGGCGATCGGATTTCTATTGGGCTTTGGCTGTCTGAGTTTATACATAGACCCAAAGCTCACTCCTGTTATTACGAAGAAAGATCCGCGATGGCTAGGTGCATGGTGGCTCGGTTGGATCATTCTTGCCGCTACGATGGGTATGTTCGCTGTTTTGATTGCTATGTTTCCACGTGATCTTCCCAAATCGAAAGATATTTCTAAGCAGGTAATTCATATTTGATATTATAATATCGTTAAAATTAAAAAGATATTTTTATCATAATAATTGGCATAAAAAAATATTAACAGTTTTCTTTAAAAAAAAGAAACAAACTTGTAATATATTATCAAATCAATATCTTAGTTCTTAAATTTCAATTTCTTAAATATTTTAGTTCTTAAATAACAAATTAATAAAACAGAATTAAAGCAATTTTTATTTGTCGTAAAAATATATTATTTTAAAAATAATCCATATAGTGTTACCGTTGAAATGTATAAAGATAAATAATAAAATGTCAAGGGTTAAGAGTTCAACTTGCTGTTAATCCTTAACGCTCTTAATCCTTAACATTTTATTATATCATTTTATGTGTATATTTATTTGTCTACATAAAAACAATAACAAGAAAAATTTAATCGATATCAATTTTTTTTAAATATTAGAGATCATTTTATAAATTAAAATGATAAATGTATATATGACTCGCGGAGGATTACAAGTTCCTATAAATTAATTAACGAAAATTTTACTTTAGGATGGCGAAATACCTTTGAAGTTAGATTTAGTGCTGGAGCAGAAGCCTCCGATACAGATGGAATCCGCCAACCCAAGACCCTTGGAAGCTGAATATATACCGACAATCCGTGAATTTCCAAAAGCTTTGAAACGGTTGTTAACGAACTGGCTGTTGACCTGTAACAATTTAAGCGGTGTATTTTATATTCTCGGCGCTTCTGCTTATATTACGTTCATAGCGAAATATCTTGAAGTCCAATACGGTACGTCCGCGGCTGGTGGTACTGTGATAGCAGGTACATAAATTAATTTACATAAACGTATATTAATTATTTTATGAGTTATCTTATAAAATATCTCATGCAATAACGTTTAATTGCTATCAAGAACATTCAAGATTTATCTCAAGGTAATATCTAGCGTTAACTTTCTCACATGACTTTTCTGCTAAGAAATATAATCGAATTTTTGTGACGAAAATGTGTTCTTAGAAGCATTTAATAATAATTATGTACTTGTAACATATGTTGCTTCATTCTAATTTACAGGTCCCATATCATTAGTTGGTATGGTATTAGGGTTTTTGTTATCGGGATTAATAATTAGCAAATTCAAGCCAGGTCCCAGACCACTCCTCGCGTGGAACGTAATCGTCGGCATTTGCTTCGTCCTAGGACAAATAGCATTCATATTTCTTGGCTGCACAGATGTTGGAATCCGCGGTATAGACTTGACTACTATGCAGTGAGTATTATATAAAAATATATTATATAATATATATTATATAATATATTTTTTAATAAATAAAAACATAAACATTACTTTAAATACGAAGCGCCACTACGATCTGAATGTTAAGATGTTGAATTATTATATATATTCATATAAATGAATTAATTTCAGAAATGATAATTGCATGTCGATATTGTCGGACTTTCAACGCAATCAATCTGAAATATTAATAATCCTCCCAAATTTCCCAAATTAATCTTAAAAAACTGTAATAAACTTATTGCGAAAAATATTGCCTCGGCCAGGAGCCGAACCCGGATCTCTTGCATTCCGTGTGAGCGTCCTAAGCCTTTAGACTACCAGGACCTTTTTAATAAATAAACAATTATAATTTGAAATAATTGAATAGCGGATAAATCTAATTAAATTAGAGAAATCCTTTTTCGATCGAAGCAGATCTTAGTGCTTAAGTATTTCTGTATAAATTTACATACACATCTGATTCTGGAAACCAGGTGCTGAAATTTTTTTGAAAAGCAATTATAAATTAGCATTTTGTCTAATTACTCATATCGTAATCTGATGTACAATTTTTATCTGCTCGCAGAATGAATTTAACAGCTGATTGTAATACCGACTGCAACTGTGTAGGCATCAAATATTCACCAGTCTGCCACGAGGCATCGAAGACAACTTTCTTCTCTGCCTGTCACGCAGGATGTCGAACGATCCTGGACGATAAACAATTCGGAAACTGCAGTTGTCTGTCAATAAATGAATCAAGCTATATCGAAGGTGACTTGGATCATTTCAGTTCCAGAGATCAGTCATTCAATTTTATTTCGAAACAGCAGATATATGAGTTCGATTCGCAAGCACTTCCATCGATCTTCGACAAAGTCAAAGCTGGTCCATGCAGTAGTGATTGTAGCCGGTCGTATTTGCTCTTCACGGTGCTCAATTGCGTGATTCATACGCTGGGCTGTTCCGGGAGAATCGGTAATGTCCTGGTGAATTACAGGAGTGTCGAAAAGAAGGACAAGAGTTTCGCTCAAGGCATCACGCTAATGATCATCTCGTTACTGGCTTTAATTCCGGGGCCGATTATCTACGGGGCTATTATCGATTCGACTTGTTTAATATGGGAGGAATCCTGTGGGACTAGAGGAAATTGCTGGTTCTATCACCGAGACAACTTTCGATACTTAGTGAATATTTCGTCGGCCGGTGAGTATCGTCGAGTTTAACGACCTGTGTATGTTACTTGTATGTATTTGTTCAACTGATTAGATAAAAAGAAAACAAAAAAATCGTAGTATGATAAGATAGTTTGATTGAACGATGGACAAAATGATTATTGATTACTCATTCGAATATTGTTTCGCCATTTGATTTCGTCAGTTATAAAGAAGTGGGTTGTTACAGGATTTACCATGATAGGAGTATTACTCGACGGTGCAGTTTGTTATCTCGGTAAAGATTTGGATTTGTATGGCGCCGCGGAGAGTGACAAGAGACGCGAGTTCGTGAAGGAAAATGTCACAACTGATAATGTAGACAAGAAGAAGGAAGTTAATGGAAATGTAAATCAGAGGACAGAACAGAGTCATCTATAACGCTTGCTGCTGTCCGATAGTGAACAATCCAATGAGATTCGTGGAATTGCTCTAGGTACCTGAAATTCCAGGGCTTTCGTGACTGACGCCGAACACTCCGATGATTTGTAGACAGTGCAATGATTCTATTAGCGACAGGAGACATAAATCGTGTAAATAATTTTAATATAACGCAATAATTAATTGCTAAAACTTCTAGATTCTCGGGATCGAAAGCTGGGAACTATCGTTGTTATAGTTTTGTTGTTAAACCTTTATTTTTAAATCATGCTCATTTTTATTTCGTTGTAAATAAATTACGTTTATTTTTTGTTAACACATTATCCCTCACGCTTTATCGCGTATCCCAACATCATACATTTTTAATTTTTATTTTTTGTCAGCAAAAAATTGGCGGAAGTTTTATTAGGATCTCCCTTTCGATACACATAAAAGTTTTAGAAAAATTATTTATACATTAATAATTATTTTTATTTTTTTTACAATTTTTCATCAAGTAATATTGAATGATTTGTTATTCCGATAAGAGTATTCATCCTTCGTTATTTTATTGCTCATCAAATCTCCCGCAAGTAGAATATAAACGCACCGCGAGACGAAAGGGTTTATTCGGAAAACTACATTGTGGATCGGTGAATTGGACCGTACTCATTCCTCAGCTTTAGAATAAGAGGGGAAGAGCGTCGAGACGGTGGAAGGTGGAGGTAAAATCTCAGGGCTTGTCTTCAAGCCACCGAAATTCAGGGGTTTGGCGGGACATACAGGGCTACTACCGGACGGAGGGATTACATCCCACGAGGCTGAAGGTAAAAAGGGAGTTTTTGTTTGAGAGCCTTTTAATTTTTAAGCCCACCCAACTAAAGCGGGCGGCTTGGCCCGTATAATGAATTCCGCGACGTTCCCGTGATGTCAGGTCGTCCCTATTGATCGTATCCTTTGGAACACCATTAGAGGATGCGCTTCGGCATTACGATTAAGCGTTCTACCTTATTCCGTTGCAAATAAGGAAAAATGAGGTTTGCAAGGTGACTAAGAATGTCTTTCTGAATATTGAAAATGTTGTTACGTTGTTGATAACAGTAAAGCGAAGTGCAATAGGATAAAATTCTCTATCGATTTTTATTATTTGAAATAATTTAATTTAAAGAAAAAATGCATATGAGAAGAATGTTATGATTATTTTATATATAGTATGCATATAATTTTATAGAAATTACCTGGAGATTTTATACTTATAATATATTTATAACTACTTACAATCTTAGTTTATTTGTATAAATTATTGTTTATTATTTGCATTTTTCTTTCAAATATCTAAAATTTTTAAATACTAGAAATATAAAAAATATATGCATATATATATATATATATATATATAAATTTTGATTATTGAAGAACATTATCTATAAAAAGAATGAAAATTATCACTTCTTCGTGCCTCGACCTGGTATTGGGAAGTTTTGCTGTTGTGTGTACACGGTTGCATTGTGCATGACCCTGACCCATCTTTCATATAGACCTCATCAACGTCTTCTAAGTCGAGGTACAGTCCGATCAGACTAGAAGCGAGGTTGCCCGATAAAGGACAGATGCATGTGATGACCGGAAGCAATCGGTTTACTCACCTTCCACCACTTCTAAGCTTAAGAATCGTGCCGCTTTTATTTTCGATTATGTTTGATCTATCTCGAGGTTTTCTTTTCTTTTGAAAAAAATACGCGCGGATCGCACAATGTCACATAACATTCGACACTTCGTATCCTTTTTTTAATAAAAAGAAATTATATTTTTTTATAAACTGCCAGATGCGTGTTAATATGCTACGATACAAACGGGTAGACAGGTAACATAAAGAACTAATCGCAAGTAAAGGCCAGAACTCAACTCGAGAAAAATACTTGACTATTACCTCTGCTCTAATAATAATGATACTAATGTAGCTCATCCGGCGTTCCTTCTGTCATTCTACGAATGCTGCGTAATTTACAAACGCAAGTGGGTTGTGCCATTTAAAGCAAAATTTGTGCTGGTGAAGTAACCTTGTACTTTGTAAATTAACTTATCATGTGCATTTCAACGGAATATGATATAAATCATTGAAATTGCAATAGAATTGATTTATGATATATCGTGCAAGCGACACGTGTCTTCGAGTGTGAATATACATTTGACATTATTGGCAATGTGTAACATCTGGATGAGTATAGTGTAATCATTCTTACTTAATCTAATTTAAGTCTTCAATGCCACTTTCGATATTCTTTTTTTTTAATAGTCTTTTTCGAAACTTTTGTTTATTTTATTGCTTACAACTGCTTTTTTACTAATCAAAATACATAAGTACATTTCCTTGATATATTGTATTCTTTAATGTCTAGTGTTTAGATTGAAAAAAAATGATTACAATATGTTAATTTTTATGAAAGTTAAAAGCAATAAAAATTGTGTTGTTAATTTGTTGTATCAATGATAAAACGTGTGGGAATTGAAGGGAATGGGAATTCTCAAATACTATTGCATACCTTATGAGATAGGTAATGCATTAAAGATTATTGACATCATATCTGATTTTTCATCGGATTTTATTAATTTAATACTATGTATATTAATGGATTTATAAGAATTATCACTGTTTTTTAAATTAATAGCATTAATTTCTTATTATCTTTTAATATAAATTGTTTTGTTATAAATATAATCTATAAAATGTTAACATACAAAATAAAAATGCATTTAACATAATATAATTAATTATTAATAGCGCATTGGTAGATTCAAGAGTTTTTTCAATTTTACCTCGGTCCAAGAAGATGGCAGCCTTCGAATGATATATACGAATCAGGTTGCGTAAACATCTTGCAAAAGACTCATGCAAATAGAGAGAATTTATAAATCACAGTGGATTTTGGATTTTTTTCAACAATGGAAAGCGTCTCGCCAATTTTAAACCTGGTCAACGTCACGCTCTTCGAAGTGTCATAAATCTTACAGTACAAACTTAAATGCTATGTATTAATTTTTACATTTATTAAATAATACTTAATAATTGTAATAGTTAATGAATATATTAACACAAAAACATCAAAAATGGAAATTCTAGAAATGACAAAATGTATTGATTTCATAATAATCAAGAAATAATTATAACATAAGATTATATAAATAAAGATTATATAAATAAAAATAATATATAGTTTGTAATAAATCCAATTTATGCGTCAACTACAAGTTACGTAAAGAATAAAATGCATCTTCTATAACAATAGCTTTTAACGTCTTAGCAAATTGACATCGAGTACTTCTGTGAAGTTTTGCATGCATCAAACGGCAGATCGAAGTTTCCAAGAAATTTATACACACGGTGTATTACTTGGTGTATTTATGATGTTGTTATCATAGATGTAAATTTTCTTTTGTCTCGGCAGGTTTGTGTGCAAATACCGCTAGGAAGACATTTCTTGCAAATCATGGCAAATGTTGCTTTGCGAAACGAAAGCTCAGCTAATTTGATATCATTTAACTGCCAACTTTGACGCGAATGATGAACGATCAATTTATATGACTTTTTAGATTTTTTATTTTATAAATATCTAAAAAGTCCTCATTTTTTATAAGTATTTTTTTATAAGCATTTTCTTGTTGTGCGAAATTATTTTTTTAACGTTAAGATATACGCGAGTTTGGGTAGTCATTTAGGCATACAGATTACCAAACGTGATAAGAAAATTTGTATTAAACGTCATTTTATATCATTGCTTTTCCTGTGCACAAGACGAGATATTTATTTAAGATTATTTCGAATAACAGAAATGCAATTTTCTTTCTTTTTCTTTTTTAAATCTATCGTATGATAACAGCATCTTACTTAGGGCGAACAAATTGAATGCAAGAGACGAAAAAATGCAATGTTAAATATAGACAAACTTTAAGTTTGAAATCGTTCGTCCATTATTCATCCAGCATCTATTGATGATCTTTCGGAAAATGCTTCATCGAAACAGTCGATACGGTCGTGAATCTAACAACATAATCGTAATATATGGCCACGTGGTCTGGTCATTCGACGAGTATAAAAATTAAACTTTGGCAATTACCCATCAGCTATTAGCGACATAGCTGTTTGATGTATGCCATTAGCAATGCGCGGGAATAGACGGAAGAGTTTACCGAGTGCCTATGTGTGCGCGCGTGTGTACATCACGTCGGCTCTATTAAATCATAATGGGTCCACAATGTGAGCCTCTGCTCCCGGAGGTTGACTAGAAACGAGCTTAGACAACACCGTACCGAAAGCCAAGACCTCATGCACGTCGCCGCGGTCGGTACGTCGCGAATAGTCGCCGATAGGGATGCCCCGTTTCAACCAACGCCGGGATTCAATGAGGTAGAGCATTAACTTTCGAAAGAGGTGCTTCATACATACATTTCGATACGCACATACACGTATATACACGAATGCACAATATCTTTTTTTATCTCAACAATTTTCCTCTTGTTATCCAGAGATATCATAAGATAGCGTATTT
>Ga0157363_1001657_pt1 | contig 18834 bp, 10 predicted proteins | sample AttsexASBM1_FD_111477 | JGI IMG/M metagenome (GOLD analysis project Ga0157363, IMG submission 111477) | Fungus gardens microbial communities from leaf cutter ant in Ribeirão Preto, State of São Paulo, Brazil - Atta sexdens ASBM1 | ecosystem: Host-associated > Fungi > Mycelium > Unclassified ... | reverse complement strand
GGTTGAGCAACACCAGCGTCGAAGAAGCTTTGTGTATTCGAATATCGTGAATTAAATGAAACGCATTGTCCGCAGAAAAAATCGAAATACACATTCAAAAAATTCGAGTTCATTACGGATAGCAAATTTTTTACAACAGAACTTAAATATAGTATGAATATAATATGGGATTTCTGAGTTATGGCGACAGCACCGGGGCGATCTCCCCCTCTCCTTATCTTTATCATACTATTAATGATAACAATAATAGACTAATTAACAGATAGCTCTTTCAATTTATTAAACAAAATATTTTACACTTTATTCGCTTTCATTTCAATGTTCTTGTAATTCACGTAAAAAATAAATTTTACATAACCTACAGCTTTAAATAAATTTATTTTTTAATAACAATAATAAAAACAGTTCATATTAGTGACAAACAATAAAGTGATAAATAAAGGCCAATAATTTAAATGAGCAAAATCTATGTACAATATTAAAAATCTAATTTATTCAACATAAATCCAAATTGATAATACCGAATGTTTCGGGTAATACAGAACGCTTTATCAGCGGTATGTAACAAATGAGATATAAATTAACTATAATCACCCCCCTCCCCCCTATTTTAATTTCATCTATATTGACTATTCATCACGAGTTAAAAGTAGTTCAGTAATATAAATTACATAAAAAACATATGGTACGTGGCATAGCAGATAGCGCACTGGTCTGTCATGCCAGAAGTTCCAGTTCGATTCTGATAGAAATATATCATGTAAGAATATAATTACATACATTTCGACTCACGTTTCGACTCATTTGAATATTATCAATTATGAATATAAATCGATACAAAGTTGTCAATAAAGGATATACATTAATTTTGGCGTCCATAATTAGAAAGTTCACTGAGAATATTAAAATAAGCATTATTTAATAATTCCATATCTTTGTTTTATAAAAACTTTATTTAATGGAAAGTTATTCTCTAAGTCTAAATCAGATGATAATCACTGATATCAGTGTCAAGTATGTCACTGGTAATTAGTGAATAAAATGTAAGATCTGCTAATCTGTATATTTATTTTGTTTTCATATCTTTATGTATTCTGTTCTTTTATATGGATTATTTCAGAAATCGTTCTTTTTTGGAAATTATTTTTCGAATTTAATATACATGCATCGTCCCAATTAAAAAAATGATTAAGTTTTGTAATGCGTTCTGAAATAACTATGCTTTGAAGGATTTGACTTTATATTGCCACTATGTTCTTTAAGTTTCGTTCCCAATTTTCTTTTAGTCTGTCCTACATATGAAGTCATATTACAGTCATTGCACGGAATTTTATATAAATATTATTTTTCGTTATTAACTATCACCCTTATTATACTTTTATTATCTTATTAAATTTATTGATAACTCTAAATTCAATCTATTCTAATTTATTTATCACTGCTACCGCTCTTTCCGAGATATTTTTAATATGGAAACATAATGAAACGTTTCTCAGATTTTTCTTCTTTAATAAGTCATAATTTCTCTTCTTAGATATATCTACTCTCTAAATCTGAATCAATAGATCATAGTCACTAATTATCTAGTGGCATACTTGGCATTAGATAATTAGTAAAATTAAAAAATTAAAAAAGGAGAATGTTGGAGCATTATCTAATTAAAATACTGATATTTGCATATTAATTTCAATCTTCTAATACTACATTCACTGAATTTAAACAATAAAACAAGATTAGTTAGATTATATAACAAAGATTAGATAGATTAGCGATCTTACATTTTATTTACTAATTATCAGTGACATATTTGACACTGATATCAATGATTATCCGCTGATTTAGACTTAGAGAATAACTTTCCATTAAATAAAGTTTTTATAATTAATTCTATTAAAAATAATATTTAAAGAATAACCATTCTCAAATTTTTAGATTTTTTTGGTAAAAAGAAGGCTCCGATAATAACTGCTCTAGCTATTAAATTATAAATGACAATTTTATGGCATATTGGATGGTAAGAAAAAATTACAAGCATCTGCAAGAAAATGTCTCCTCAGGGTACCGATTGAGAATTATTTTTTTAATATTTATTTTTTAAATAATTCAATCAAATTGCATAGAGAAGGAAAGAATGCACTAATACTAAGAGAAAAACGCTGTTTTTTAATTCTACGTCAAAAACTAAATAAAAGAAGCGCTGATAATGAGTCTCGTAGATTAAATGCTCCAGCTCAGAGAAAAAATGTATTTACTTGCTTTTACAGGCAATAAAATTTTCTGTTATGAACCTATCTCTACAGGAAAGAATAGTTTTATAAAAGCTAACAATTTCACAATTTTAATTACTTTTCTTTTATCATTTGCTTGAATAATTTACATTCATTCTTTCTTTTACAAACAAATCTTAAATTTTTCCTTGTATCAAGGAATTAAGTGCTTGAATTGATCTTTATTATAAAGTCTTCCATTCTTCGTATCATTTTATTGGATATATCTTACGTATACACAAGACAAATGTTAAAGAAGCAAATATTATGCCATAGTATCGTGGCAATTTGGGCAATTCACGAATGTACTTCATTCAATATTGCTTTGTTTTGGCACTTAAAATCGATTAAAATAGTTCTCATGTAGTATGAATAAAATGTCGCTTGTTGAAGACAAATAGATAAAAGACAAATAGATAACAACAACAATTATTGAGAATCTTGGATCAAACATTGATGAAGCTCAATATGAAGTTTGCGGATTCACTAACTATGTAATCTATACAGTACTATCTAAATGTAAAGTTTAAAAATAAGAACGGTCACAGTGAGGAATTTTCTATAATATTGAAAAGACCAATGCAGAATGAAGGAAGTAGAGTGCTGACTCATACTGATTATCAGTTCCATAATGAGATACTGTTTTATCGGATGTACATTCAGTCCGGTGAACATTTTGCAAAATGCTTCTATGCCAATGAACAACCGCCTTCTGATTCGGTGGTCGCCTTGGAAAACATCAGCAAATGAGGATACTGTCTTTGTCCATGCATGTTTGACATTCCTCTGGAATATACATTAGCGGGCATTTCGTGAGATGGATCGATTCCACGGTAAAGGATATATCATGAAGGAGCTGCAATGCGAAAAGTTCTTCGATATTATGAAACAAATTCAAGAAATTAGATACAATGAGAAGTATGAATGGAAGAATTTCATCAATTTAATCGCAACACGAACAGTGGAATATCTTCGCAATCATGGTCACGATGTAACCTGCGATAAAATGGAAGCTTTACTCTCGCAAGTGTTTGACAAAGTAATGATGAAAATAGTAGAGCCGCGAGAGCTATTGTCTACGTTGTGTCATGGCGATTTTACATCGAGCAATCTTCTCTTCAAGACAGAAAACGGTAAACATGACGCAATACTAATCGATTTCGCGTTTTGTAAATACTCGACTCCCGTCATTGATCTTTCCACGTATATTTGTCTGTGCTGCTCGAATGAAATGATAAAAGACAAATTCTTCGAAATAATGCGAGTCTATCACAATGCACTGAAAAAATATCTTCTAGAGGTTGGCGTTTCGAATATCGAGAAATACTCGTATAAGGCCTTGCTGGACGATTACAGAAGAGGTGGTCTCTTTGATCTCATTATCGCATCCTTCTTCTTACCGGTAGTAAGAGGGTATTACACTATAGATTCTAAACAATTAACATACATGAAATTCATAGATTATGGGAATGTGTTGAAGTAATCCGGCGGAAACGAAATATCCAAGATATTAGCTGACATTTTATTACATTTGATGGATCTTGATTGTTTAACATATTTTTAATAACAATGCGTTTATTCCGAGATGCGTAGATTATCATCAATTAATAATTATAAAGTATGAGTTAAAAAAGATGAGTATTTTCAATTCATAGCATTTGTATTTCTGCGATTGTTAACTATGTCCCTTTAACTGCTGCCAAGAATTATGTGTGACATGCGCAGAATACAATGACATCTTATATATTTTTACATACAGTACTAATTACAAAGAAACTGGTTTGATTCTGTGATGCCTCTTTTTTACTTAATGTTCCTATACAGCAAATCCACTCCCTTGCTTTTACATAAGATAATATTTATACATGAACTATAGGAGTTAGTCTAATGTATTATATAAATGTTTGATTCAATTACGTGCATATTAAATATGAAATATTAAATACACATTTTCTGTATAAGTAAAAATATACTTAATAAATAAATCAATTTAATGGATACGTTAGAGATATTAAATATTAAAATAGCTGTTTTATTTAAAATTGTGTAACAAAAAATCTTTCTTTCAAAAAAATATCTAACTTTAAAAAGATAAAAGAAATACAACATTTTTTGCTTAAAAAGATATAATTTTATTATTAACATTAAATTAATTATAATCCATCGTTTCAGCATATACATATCTATTATCATTACAATAACTGTGTACAATTAGAAAGATCACAGTCTATCAGATCTTAATATACATTATTTTGCATTTATATTTATGAGTGATGTAATTTTTATAAAATCTTTTCAAGGAACAATATATGAAATATTTTTAAAGAAAATATTTTTAGTTATATAAATATAATAAAATAAGAGAATTGATTTTTCAAAATTCGTAAATAACAATAGTTCTTTAAAAATATTGCTAACATTATAAATGTTGCTAACATTATAAAATATTAAATATTCGCTAAATTTGTCACGCTTCCATTATGTTCTTCGTTAATCTCATGTTACGAATCAAAAAGATTCACGTTCTTTTATATTGAGTCATTCAGTTTCTAGTCATTCGTTACTCTTCGCACGATTCCGTATTTCATCTACTTTCTTCCAGCTTTCTTCGAGTGGCCGCGTATTGTTCGCGAAAGCATCTTTCGTGACCCCGTTTTTTTTTTACATCTATTCGAACACCAAAGAAGAAAGACGGAGATGAACCGTTTAATCCTCCAGAGTGAAGCATATAAAAGACATTAGTCTCTTATTTTAAAGTATTTTATCATTTTCTAAACTCACTTAAAAGTAGAATAGAGATAAGCTATTAGATAATGATATTGATTATATTTAATAATACCATTTATAACACTAGAAATAAAATTTTTTAATTAGATAATAATCTGATTGCATCTTATTGCCCTATTTTAACACATTTTTAAGACGATTTATTGTAAAATATATTTTAAAAATTAATCACTGAGCATATAATAATAATACTATGTAATTTTGTCGAATTTTTCGAAAATATCGCAAAATTATATCAGATGTTGTATATCGCTGTACATGTAATATTGTATGTTGTATATTGTATAGAAAAATATTGTATACCATAATTTTAATCAACTAATTATAGTCATTGATTCTCTAGATATAATTGTGAATTAATTACATACACTGCTATCTTATGTTGATACATCACTGTTATCACAGTATTATAAATTTTTAGTACCCCAACTTTAGACATTATATTTACGATCTTTATAAAGTAAATTAGCTACATTTATAATCTCTCTGGAGAATATTACAGAGTGACAATATGGTATGAGTTTCAGTATATTCAAGATAACGAACCCGTCTGTAGAGTGCCTTGCATTTATAGATTCTTAGAATCGTGCATAACAATTTACACGTTGTTACTACGTTATTGCTAATAAAATGTTCCACACTGAAGACGTTAAGAAATGGAATAAAGAAGTTATATTAAAAATTATTGAGAATCTTAAAGAAAATGTCGACGAAGCTCAGTATGAGATATCCAAACAAACAGGCAATATTATGTCAACTGTCTATAATATATGCGTGAAGTTTAAGAATAGGACAAAGAATCATAGTGAAGAATTTTCTATGATACTAAAGAAATCAACACAGTTAGAATTTCTTAGACAGACAATTCGCAGCGACGTTCAATTTCATAACGAAATTTTATTTTATCGCATGTATGCCCAACCAAATGAAAATTTTGCGAAGTGCTTTTACATCGAACGATCGCCTTTTGATTCGATAATCGCTCTGGAGAACGTCAATGAACAGGGATATTATTCTTGTGCACATCCATGTAAATACAACACTCCTTTAGAATACACATTGGCAGCGATGCGCGAGATTGGACGATTCCACGGAAAAGGGTATGTAATGAAGGAACTGCAACGCGAAAAATTTTTCGCTATCGTAGAACAACTTCAAGAAATTAAATACGACAGAATGATAAATGAAAATCGTATAATCTATCTTAACTTGACCGCGACGCGAGCAGTAGAATATCTCCGCAATCAGGGTTATGACACAGCCTTTTGTGATAAAGCAGAAGCCTTACTCTCGAATGCGTTTGATAAAGTAATGATGAAGACAGTGGAATCGCGAGAGCCATTGTCTACGCTGTGTCATGGTGACTTTGTATTGGACAATATTCTTTTCAAGATGGAAAACAATGGACAATATCGAGCAATACTGATCGATTTCGCATTTTTGAGATATACAACGCCCGTCGTTGATCTTTCCACATATCTCTGTCTCTCTTGCTCAAATGAAGTAAGGAAAGATAAGTTCTTCGAGATTATACGAGCCTATCATGATGCACTAAAGGAATATCTCTTAGAGGCAAACATTTGGGACAGCGAAAAATATTCATACGAGGCTTTGCTGGATGATTACAAAAGAGGTGGTCTCTTCGGTTTCGTTATTGCATCTTCTTATTTACCAATATTAATGGGATATTTTAAAAAAGAAAATTTGACATGTATAAATGAATTTGAAAACGAAGAAACAGCAAAACAAAACAAACAATTAGGCGGAGATAAAATTTCCAAGATATTAGCTGATATGTTGCTACATTTGAGAGATTTTGGTTGTTTAGAACAGTTTTCATTATAAGACAACTTTATTTTATAACATACAATGACGCCAGATTATTATAAATTAATAATTGTAAAGAATAAATTAAGTAAATATTTGACAAAATATGAATACATAATGTAGACATAAAAAGCATTTCTATAAATAGATTTTAATTGAATATACTGTAGTAAATACACATACCCGTTGTAAATCGATGTAATATATAAATATACTTTTACATTATAATAAATATATTTTTACCATATAATGTAACACTTATTTCAGATTTAATTAAGCAATTTCAAATATGAAAAAAAAGATACAGATTTGTTATCTATTATGGATCAAAATCTTGTGTACCGTTTGAGATAAGAGTAAAATATAACTTTGTAGCACATTGACTTTGATATTAAAATGAGACTTATTTAATAAACCAATCCTTTGTTTGGAATAAAAAAAAATATAATTTAATTTAATTTTGTTTATATACCACGCATGCGCGCGCGCGCGCGCGCACACACACACACGCACGCGCACACACACACACACACACACACACACACACACATTCACATACACACATACATCTATATTTTATATATTGAGTAGAAACCAACAAGACGAATGAGAGTATGGCGTGTTAATCACTATACAAAGTAATAAAATAAGAAATTTTATTACGCCTTTATTTCATAATTAGTGATGTAATCAATTGTACTTTTCGACACTCTTTAGAATTCTCTTCAGTAAATACAAAAATTAATGTCTCTCCTTGCCAAACTTGAGTTACCAACAAATTGACAGATGTGATGTTGCAAAAACATCAACAAACAAAAAAACCGTCTTGAGAGAGAGAAAGAATTATGGATAAAATTAAAAATTATACATATAATACCGTATTCTCATTCACTCTGTTGGTTTCTACTATCGGTTGTAATTTTTGAGAACCCGCAATAAAATTACATTCGGATTGGTTTAAATTTACTGTTTAAAATAAGTAGTTCGGGCCGAATATAAAATAGCCGAATATAATTAACGGATTTAGCACGATATATATATACATATATATATATATATATATATATATATATATAGATAGTCGCGGAAATGAAACAACGTGGATAAGGAGCAGGTTAAAGTTGAATTCCGCTTATATGTATACGCGACATTCAAAACAGGCGTATATTGCGGCAGTATCTCGTGCACATTGGTAAAAATTATTCTTTCGTTCGTGCAAGTCCGGATCTGCCTTTCAAATAAAGAAGTACCCGTACGCTCAGAATAACTTTGATTAGAATTAACATTTCCATATATTTTTCCAAGCTGGCAGCAGCGTTTATCGCGAAGCTAATTTATGCCCGAGGTTCATGCACAGTCAAATTTTTCTTCTTTATTAGTATAAAAATGATTAAACTCTCGCGACCCGGAGAGCAGTAAAAGTATTACAAGTTATTTTATGACATAGCAATTATACTGCGCTATTCTGATTTTAAAAAATATTTTACGTTACAGAAATAAAAAGTTAATTTTATAGACAATATTATATTTAGCGCTGTTATTTCTACAAGTTGAAAAACATCGCAAACATAGTTGTGTAATACTCTTAAAAAATAAAACATTTTGCATCTAATTACAGAGAACTATGATTGTACACAAAATGTGATGAATCACGCATGTTTCGCAACATTTTGTACGATATACATATAATAGTAATTAAAAATAATCTTAATATCTCAAAAATATTTGTAAACAAAATTATAACTGTAATACTAAAAATTACAAATACATGTCTTGTTTAAAAAATAATTTAAAATGGAAATATCTTAAAATCAACAACGATTATACGAGGATCATTTAAAAAGTTTTGAGCCTCATTATGAGAATGGCATTACTCATCAAAATCTATTCTGGTATTACAATCATACATGTTTTAAAAGATACCTAAAATTGTAGCCATTTTGAACGCTTAATCGTTATTTGACAGTCATTTGTGCTAGTTCATGTTTTTGTAAAAATGGCAACAGTCGAATATCGGCGGTCACCATGACAGAAATTTATAAATTGTGGTTCGAATTGATTGATTATCCGTATTCACCAGATCTAGCTCCTAACGACTTTTTCCTGTTTCCTAGATTAAAATAAAATCTTAATCTAAAATTTGTATTTTTAATATGTCACATCATTATCTTGATGAATAATTAGCATTATTGACGCAAAAAGTCTTTGTGTTAACATCATAAATATATTATTTAAGATAAAACTAATAGATTTTACAATTGTATAAATTTATTATCTGAGTTAAAAATCTTATTATTAAAATCTTATTGTATCTTTTAAGATAAGAGTGCACATATTGACTCTAATAACGAAATAAGACTCGTACAACGCTAATATTCTTAGAATTCCTGCTCTATAAAATCATTTTTTTGTAAATTGTTTTTTTTGGAAAAGTAATGTAAAATTATTTTAAAATAGATGAAAGTATGCAATGAATAAAGTGAAAAAAATTAGAGTTTTGGAAAACATAAGAAATTTATTTTAGAAAATCTATAGAAATCCATTTTGATTTCATATATGTATTCCAAAATCTATTATATTGTCTATATACAGAAGGACTACTTTCACAGTTTTGATTTAAGATAAAAAAGTTTTCTTATCTAATTGTAAATGAAATCATTCATAGCTTATTATCTTTAGACTATATAATAGATTAAACATTCTAACGGTGTGGAAAACACTTTGATTGCTTTAAGCTTTAAACGAACAAGACTGTTACAACAATTCGAGAAGCCACCAATCGCCAACGTTAGGGCTCTCTTGTCGTCTTCTACATAGTTGTCGAAGCGTCGCCCGGGATAAGTTCGATCGTTAAAGCTAAAGAATGCGACACCATATACATCGCCTAGCGCGAAACTTTTCGAGGACCGCCTGAAGCAAGTTTAACAATCGTCGAATTCGCCAAATAGATGCGATATCGGGAAAAACAAGCGGGATACGAATTCTGCAATGGAAAGACTTTCTATGAGGAGGGAGGGAGGGGAAGAGGAGAAAGGGAGAGGAAAAGAGTGAGAGAGAGAGAAAGAGATAAAAACATTTATTGCTGTTCTAGAACAAGTTTTCTAAGAGCAGAATTGAACAGAGAATGGATTTGAATAGATTTTGACATAAATACATCTAGATCAGTAATTAATAATTAATAATTCGCACGCATGTATTAATAATTAATAATTCACATATATTAAAATTACTATAAGAAAGAATCATTATTACATTTTCCGTTTAGAAATAATAGAGAAAAAATTTGAACATACAGAGAGTAGCAGCGCAGAAGTATTATCAGCCAATGCGAAGAGCTAGTATAGATAATATTTACACGCGGAGAGAAAATTCGAGTTCTAAAAGAAATTTATTAGATTAAGAGTTCTGAAGAATTATTGTATAGAATTTTTCTAAAGTATTACTTCGAGAGATGCTAGTCTACGCTACGCTGTTGCAGATGGCGGAAAAGTTCACTCCTAAATTCACGCAGCAATGACGATGACGAGGGGAGGGGGGAAGGTAGGGAGTTCTATATCAATGCTCCAGTGCTGAAGAAGGAACGCTGATAAATAGAGGTCCTGCAGAAAAAAACTACAAGGTCGGAGGTGGAGGAACATGAGGGTTTACGCGAATTGGAATAGAGACGGAGGTGGGAAGGCAATATGAGAAGATTCCGAGCGCAGAATGATATAAATGAGACAGCACGAAAGGAAGATTCTGCGATCGGTGGAGAGCCAATCGAGTGAATTATATAGATGGGAAACATGATCTCTGCGTAAATCAAAGATGAATTGCAAGCGTTCATCAGTCGCCTCAGTCAGAATCTCTGATCATTAAGTCCGAGAAAATCGCGGCGCAATAATCAAAAATAGGGAAGATGAGGGAAGACACGAATCGGACTCGCAGCGGTCTAAAGAGACTGTTCCTGTAGTGTTTAAGCCCCCAGAGAATCCCATGTACCTTATTGGAAACCGCATAGACGTGCTCAGTCCACGAAAGATTGTTAGTGACGCCAAGATCAGTCACCTGACTATCTCGAGGCATAGAATTCGAGTTTGATATTACAAGAACTATCTATGTGATTAACATATCTAGTGCTTCCCAAGAGCATGGCCTTGGTTTTACCGACATTCAGCTTAAAGCCATTTTTGGGCACTCAAAGCTCACCGCCGTGATATCAACCCTCAACTTATCCAGAACCGCAATGGGATCATAAAATCACTAATGGGAAAATGTATGTATATTTAAAGATCGTTGGCATAGAGCGTGTACTTACAATGTCTAAAGATGGAAGATTGATAAAGAGATTAAATGATAAAATAAACAATAGAGGACGGAGCCCTAGAAGACGCCAGTATTAACTGAGGTCCAAGACAATAGGGAGCCATCAGGTCCTCGAACGCGTTGGGACCTGCCTCTAAGATAGAACTCGAATTATGCAAGGACAAGAAATGGAAAAATCTATCAACTTGTGGAGGAGCAAATCGTGGAGGACGGAGTCAAAAGCCTCAGTGAAATCGAACAAGACAAACAGAGTCACCATCCATTTGTCAATGGCCTGCCTGATGTCATCGACGACCCGCACCAAGACGTTCTACGTGCTGTGGTCCCTCCGAAAATCAGCCTGGAAAGAGTTTAAGAAATGGAAGGAAGTGAGATAGAAAAAGAGCTGATCAAACACGACGCGCTCCACGATTTTAAAGAAGTAGCAAAGGATAGAGGTCGAGCGAAAATCGGATGGCGTAGAAGAGCTCCGTGTTTTAGGGATGGGGATAATATGTGAGGACTTCCAGGATGAAGGAAAAGTAGAAAAAAAATTGAAGAGATCGAGAATGACAGGGAAAATGATAGGGGCTGTCAATCATAAGACGCCGATTTATACGTCTGGTCCAAAAGAATTGGACGAGCTTGAATAGATTGTCTTGCTAAGAGCGTCAGGAGTTATATGAAGAAAGTAAAAGGAAGATGAATTAAAAGAAGAGGAGAGTGGGAGGAGAGAGAGAGAGAGAGAGAGAGAGAGAGACGAGATGAGTGAAGCAGAAAAATACAAAGAAAAACGACGAAAGGGTTAGAGAAAATCGGGGTAAGAAGTAACAGGAGTTGGAACAAGAACGAAGTACGAAACGTGCTGGAACACTTTAATCGGACTGCAGTTACGAGTTCGAGTAAAGCATTGTGCCACCACTGAGTTTCTCAATAGTCTTCTATCGAAGCTTGAGGATGAGAACGTTGCCACTCTGTAACGATTCCGAAGAAAGTGATTCGTAAACAATCGTTTGTCACTTCTTTGCTTGAAACAAATCAAAAGCTAGTATTTTTCGTTCTCACCAATTTAATATCAAAGTTAGTAAAATTGTGTAAAATGGTAACATATAAATCAAAATTTCTATATTCTTATATTTTTCAATCTGGACTAATATGTTTCATTTTTAAAATTGTTCTCTGTCTGATGCGCGAAATGTGTTTTTAATTCTTAAAATTAACCAGGACATTAATAATAAATAATAAGAAGCATTATCTTATATTAGATTATGAAATCGACTTTAAATTGAAAGAAAAATAATAACTTCTGTAAGCGATGGAAAAATTAATGAAGCTGACCGAGATTTGACTTGAAATTCTTCGTATTCTATATTTCTAGTCTTGTATTTAATAATAAACCGTATATCCACTGTTCCTCTCTACATTTCTAATATGGTATTTTATCTTGTTTACAGACGTATATTTAATTGGCCTTATGTAGTTTCATACTCTTACTTAATCTCGTACGGCTTTTTTACTCTTACGTGTCTAATTATTTAGATCTTTGCAGAGAAGAAAACAAAATATTTGTTAACTTTTTGTACGGCTTTATATATGATAGATTAATTACTGAATACGATATGTTTTAACGCGATCGAACGTATTTATATTTATATCAAAAGAACAAACATTCTTATTCAGTATCAATAGCATGTTCTTATTCAGAGAATTTTCACCTGAATGAATCTCGGAACATCGACCAAATCCAAATATTTATATAGGTTAATATTATCGATCTCTATTAATACAAAACAACTTCAAGAGAGATTCAACAATATTGAATACTGATCCATTTTGGCAATCGGAGACAAATAAGGAATAAAATAAGAAAATTTGATAAATTATGAATAAATTCATTTCATATATCACATAGATACATATTATATCAAATTCTAAAATAATTCTCACACATGCTGTGAGAATTATTTTAGAATTTGATATAAATAAGGGTATAGATAAAAGCACGTTTCGGATACACTGTTATGATTTATTTATTGTTAATCCTTTTGGAATTATTAAATATGTGATATTTCGAATCAATCAGCATTAAATTTAAATGTTAATTTGAATAAATAGATAAGTAGATACGCGCACATTTATTTAAGGTTTTAATAAATTATTCGGAATACGAATATTCTCGACAAATACATTCACGTGAGAGCGACAGAAACTATTCGATTCGTTCCGATAATCAAGCGAGTAGTCAAGCAGGATGAATAAATCCATCCCACCATCCGCATTCCGATAGGAGTATCTCGCGGGAATACTGGGGCGATTTACCTTCGGTTCTCGTATTTGTCTCGCGAAGTACTTCCCACTGCTTACAACGACCTAACAGTTGCTTCAATCATTCGTCGAACTATTTCTCAATCATTTCGAATATTTCGCTATGATTTCCTTATATAATGACATCGTTTATCTTTCTTTCATATGATCGATTTTTTTTAATAATTCTTTGAATATATGATCTACACTTTCAAAAGATCAAGATTTCGAAAAAAACTGATTTTTCCGATACGAATTTTGCCTCGATAATTTTCTTCGAAACATCGTAATGATTTCCTTACGCAACATCCTTACGTAAAGATGATGACTGGCATTCTGGACTTTGCATTTGTTCACGGATATTGTCGTTTTCATTTCTGGTTACATATACATCAGTGTGTATATAGATATATCCGATATTCTCAGATCTTCGATTATATAATCGACAAGGACACATAAACCAAAGGATGGGAAGATAGAGAGAAGATTATACAGGAAAAGAGTAAGGAAACGATATGCGAAGGAAAGAGAAGGTAGACAAGCGCGAATAGAATCTTGAGCGGAGTACCGAACGAACGTCGGGAGGATATGGCGAGCGTGAGGGCGAGAAGTATGCAAATGCGAGAGTACATTTATCTCGGCACCACGCCCATGTATTTCCTGGGAGCTTCCGGACGCATTGTCGGGGACGAATCGAATACCCACACCCCCCGCGAGCACCCTACCATCGGCAAACACACGCGCAAGCAAATACACGCTCACTCATACGCGTACGCGTACGATAGTCTGTATGTGCGTATGTGCTACTGGTCCGATACTCCGGAGATTTACGAGCAAACTAGCCTGGTCCCCCGGGCTAATAGACCGGCAAGTTATGGGCCAATTCAATTTAATTTCGAAAATAAACAACCACCATTGGCGACGTCGGTCAATTTATTCCGAGGTCTCGCGAACCGGCCGCGATGCGGCTGCGCTTGGACATCGCCCGGGTGTGAGCGTTGCATGTATAGTCGAAAAGTTTCCCGGTCACCCACTTCATCATACAGCCAACATTAAGCTTACTGAGAATCCTCATAAGCTGGTACGTCAAGTTCCGTCCAGATTTTCGCCGCGATAATAAGGGATTTAATTGAAGCATCATCTAAAACAACATTGTAAATACCGTTTCGCGAATTTCTATATCGTGATATGGAATATTTATTTATAAAGCAAATGATATTGATGTAAGGTGTATGAGAATCATAAATGATTCATGAGTTTCATATAAACCGAAATATTTGAATCGACAAAATAACATATATGCATGGAAAATTATATAATACTTGCATAAAATACATTTCGCCTTACATTGCATAAAAGTAATTAAAAAAAAGTATTTGTGAATACTTGTAAATGTAATATTAATTAAATTTTACGTCGTAATCCTTAAACCACTTCCCGTAGTAAATAGATAACTACGTTACTCTTCCAAGTTTAACTTTTAAATCTTGCGTAACAACGTGATGTTTTTTTATATAATACAAGCACGATGAAAAATTTATTATCTACGAAGACAATGTCTACAGTAATTTTCCGAATATAGTAATTAACATAGTATAATCAAGATGATTGAAATTTCAGAAAAAATAGCAAACTATGTAATACAATTGATTCCGTAATGTTAGTATCAAATAAAGACAAATGAAAGAAAAAGGTAATAAATTCGGACATGCTCTTGTTACCAAGAAACAGCCAAGTTTAATGAATTATCGTAGTTAGTTCCTTGCAACGACAAGAAATCGATGCACGTTAAATTACGGAGTGGTAATAAAGCCGCGCGGGATAGTAAAGCCAGCATGGCTCATTAAATTCTCTCGATAGTTTTCCCGACCCGATTTATCGATGCACGCGCGGCTTCGTACTCTACATTCTCGCCTAAAGTACTACCTAAGAATACACATCCTGCTACAATAATAAAGTTATACGCCGTACTTTATCATCATGAACTGGAATAAATGGCAATTAATAATCATTAAGTAATACGTTTATTAAAAATAATATAATAAAGATAAATAATGAGATCAAATATTTTTCTTTGATTTTTTTATGTCTTAAATTCATTTGCCAACAAAAATTAAGATAAAGATATCTAATTACTTGTAAATTGTTTAATACATCTTTTTTTATTATAAAATTCTATATACTAGACTTCTGATTATACACTTCTTACTAAATAACACCTTTTATATAAATAAAAAATATTTAATGATTTATGGGTAATATAGTAGTTTTAAAATTTCGAAAAAAAAAATTTTTTCCAATTTTTTTCCAATTTTTCCATTTTCTCGATTCCTTTCTCAAGGATAAAAAAAATTCGTTGAAAAAATTTATATGTTCGTAAAATTTATCATATTTGCTTCTTTCTGAGAAGAAAAATAATTTTAATTTTCTTTCTGCAATTTGAAGAAAACGGCTTTTTTAAAACTATTGTGAATATTTCTTTAATAATGAAATTATGAATACTGGTTCTAAATTTTTGCGGTAAGCAACTATTTTCCTCCAGCAATAATCCCTCCTTTTTTCTCGAAGAATATCACAATACGTCGCATAATGGAATTGACGTAACAATTTAAAGATATCCTGCATACGCACTATCGCTCCACATACAAGCCATTGCTACTTCAGTAACCACATGATTTAACCGGTCAAATGATGAATGTACCGCACCACAACCGCTAAATTACGATGCAAATTGTGCGGATTCCGTGCGTCATTTTCACGCGAGTTACATTGCATTGCAACTTTCTCGCAAGTGAAATTGGAAAACTGCATCGTGAATTATACGTTAATTGCATGTGAAGCTTGCATACTGATATCGTTTTCAAAATTGCAAACTTTTACGTGATAACACACATACGATTGAGAGCCGAATAAAATACTATTCGAAAAATCACTCTATATCGTGAAAAAGATTATAATGCAAAGCAGCCTTAATATCGTCCACATATTTTACAAAGAAGAAAGATAAAGAACGCTTTTTCAACGTTTGTTTGATTAATAGCAATTTTCTTATTATCAGCCTGGAGTGTCCGTTCGATCAAGTATTTCAAGTGGATTACGCTTTGTACACAAATTCAGTTTCTTTCTTTTGTCACTTTGAGGCAAACAGCGGCGCCGGTCCATTATTGGATGCCGATATTCATCGTGCCTGACCTGTCGATAGATTCACAAGCATCTGCTATCTTGGCCCAGCATGTACCATATTCCCCCGTAATCGCGCTGTTACAGCGGCTGTGTTGATCGTCATACGTGTAATTTGGTCTCTAAGACTATGTATCGAGATACAGTTCTGTTCTGTCCGATTTCGTATCCGCTGGCATCGTAAATATGCAGTTTCCATGCAAATACGCGTTGACATAAGCGTGATTGTTGCATAAATACATAAAATAATAATAGATATTTTCGAAATAATCTACAGATAAAGACAATGTTCGTTAAAAATAAATTTCTTAATACGATTAAATTTTTCGATGTTAAAATTATCTCAATATCAAAGATAAATAACAGAAATAATATAAAATAATATAAAATATGAATCATGAAATTAATTTAACTTTCTTAAACTGTATACATATATATAAAGCTCTTTGCGGCATACATCGTTCAAACAGGCCAATCAGAGAGAGAGAGAGAGAGAGAGAGAGAGAGAGGGGGGGGGAGGAAGGAGAGCTTTTGGACTGCATCTTCCGCGCATTTTCTTTGATAAAAGACAGTCAGAATGCGAATTCTTCTGCGATCGGGGTCAAAGAACGAAGTAAACGAATTCAAGGCATTCATGCGAAAATATATTTCGTAAACTAGTAGATTGCATCGGTAAAAAAGAAATAAAACGCAATCAATCAACTTTTCTGTAAATCGTTTAAGTTGGGCAATATAATATCAGACGTAAATAAAAACGTTGCTCGTTCATTGTTAATCATGATTTAAATCGGAATTTATCTGATTGGTAAATCTTCTATTCGTTCATCTCAATATCCACCAATGGATTTATAAAAGTACAATATATACTTAAAACGAATAACGTTCCATATATTAAATATTTGCTAGCAAACATTATAAATATTTATCTATTTAAAAAAATATACGCAATTCTTAGCTTCGGTAAAAGGTTTTTCTTTGAATGAATTTAATTATTGTAATTTGCAATTATGATGCAAAATCAAATTAAGTGATTTACAAGAATTGCATCTCTTTCATATTTATTTGATATTTAAGACAGAAGACAAGTGAAGACGTTCAGCGAAAAGTGTAGACGGAGAAGTTAGAGAAAAAGGAAGCCTCTGTGTGCGGTCAGATTACCATATATCCAATTACATCCCTTTCGACAGACGCCGAAACGCTAATAAGTACGAGTACTATGGCTTCATGCTACATTTATTTTCAGTCCCGGTCACAAGTAAAATCCAAAGGCAAAAATAAAATGTTCCCATATGTTCACTAACTTTCCAATTAACGTATCGATTGGAAATATAAATTTGTACCTCTGTGTATAAAATTATTACAATCTCTGGCTACATAAATTTTCAATTCAATGTGTATTTTTTCGTAGTATTCGCGCTGCGTTATATGAAACCTCATCTATTATTATATAAAGCAATTAATAATTTTTATTTATTTAATAGATAGGTATATATATTTTTAATTGACGTGCATACGTATTCAGCATTGCCTCGCGGTTAAAATGAAATATAAGATCGCGCAAATACAAAAACAAATGGTGTACAGTTTCTTTGATCAATTATCAATATTATCCGTTACTCGAAATAAATATTGCGCATAACATTCAAATATTATCTAACGATTCGCAGCTATTGATTTTCAGCTATTCGGAGGTATACGCTGTATTAATATAATCTAAATGATAAATGATGCAGGAGTAAGATACCGTGAAACCTATATTAACAAAATTATTTCCTCGATATTCAATTGTGAATTCGATGAGAGATTTACGTTGCCGTCTTGAGAGCTTACTGAAATCAAAACTTAATTTACAGCTCATTCGAACGCATCGATATAATTAACATCAAATATCGAAAAGTCGCGAAAGATAGTCGTGATTTGATTAAATTCTCATTAAAAATGGATTCAGATGTAACTCAAGGAGTTCATCATGTGGATCATGCGAGTGAAATTTTCTGGAAAATGTCACATTGCAACGTGGCGGAAAATTTGATTTTGCTAATGGGATCTTTCATCCCGGATGGGGAGGAGGGGAGGAGGGGGGGGGGGGTTACATCCCGCCGAAAATACTTGGCGGGGTAAAATCATGTAGTTTCGAACAACCTCGACATTAATTCTATCTGCGCCAGGGGGCTCCCTCTCTCCC
>Ga0157363_1001655_pt1 | contig 18837 bp, 7 predicted proteins | sample AttsexASBM1_FD_111477 | JGI IMG/M metagenome (GOLD analysis project Ga0157363, IMG submission 111477) | Fungus gardens microbial communities from leaf cutter ant in Ribeirão Preto, State of São Paulo, Brazil - Atta sexdens ASBM1 | ecosystem: Host-associated > Fungi > Mycelium > Unclassified ... | reverse complement strand
TTCTCAGTCACTCGTTAAATCTAGTGGTTATAATATGTTTTACAAAGCATGCATATATTTTTGCGTAAATACAATTTCTGTATGAGTTATATATCTGTAGATATATAAGCTTTTAAACATTAATTTTGAAACTGATAACGCAAACTCCTAAAAACGTATATTGTGTTTCTATAAAACATAATGTAGGTACTGAACTTTTTCTTCATTTAATACGCTGATAGAGGGGGAGATGAGGATGAAGGTGACTTGGAAAATACTAGCTGGACGATAGAGATCGGTTAGAAGGCGGGCAAGACTGAGGTCACCCCGCGTTGGTGGAGTGCATTTGGCCATCAAATAACATCGGCAGTGCCTATAACCGGCTTACGTCCCGACATAAAGTCGGCTTGGCCTTCTCTTCCTTCCACGGTCTATCCTGGCCGCGCTGCCATCTCGAACCACTAACTCGTGATCAAGTCGCCTAACCATCGTCGAACTACCGCCGTATCAGGAGTTGCTGCTCTTGGGAAGCTTAAGCCCGCGATATCAGTTGATTGGGTCTAGCAAGTATCGCCGGAAAGAAAATTCCTTCGGCCTCCAAGAAGCTTCTGATTTTATAAATTTTCTTTTTTCATAAAAAGAGAGAAAGAGATATAAGAAGAAGAAATGATAATTTATCTATATATCTAAATAATATATCTTAATACTTTTAATAATTCTTAAAATTGAGTATGTTATTCTCAAATATAATTTTAAAATAATTGAATACTCTAAATACGTAATAATTTAATTAGAGTGAAATACGTATTACTTATGTAATTTGTACATTTTTAAATATGTTCTTATTTTCTGAAAATATCTAAATAGAAAGATTGTATTGAAGATGAATATTATGATACCCTACTATTTTTAATATAAAACATTAAAAAGACAAAAAGTGTTTCGATAATGCGGATATGACTGCTGTTACAATGAGAATACCCTCGTTTAATACGCCAGTTCGAGACACCCGCTACCAACACTATTCTTCAGCACTTTCAGTTTCCCTGATATTTCCAATTAAACTTTCTACGCTGTGTATCGAGCGATACTCTTTCCTGGATTAATGAAAATACGCTACGTTTGCGGCGGCTTTGCTGATATCCGGAGGTTGTCCTAACATTCAAGAGGGGGATCAATAACTTGCCAATATCGACATTACTGGCGCACTGAGCGCAATATAAACGTTTATGACCCAATGTGTGTCTGTTCAATCCCCCTGGCCAAGATTCAACCCCCTTCGATCCACCGCTTTTCTACCAGTAGCTCTCAAATATGCGTCATCTGTGCTTTGTCTTTAAACATTATTTCACAAATAGATCTACTTGAATTTAAATCTTCTATCACAAGAATAAATATCATGACGAAAAACAAGAAAATATAGATACGCGAACAAATTATATTTAAAATTATGAAAACGTTTATATTACACATACAAAAAGCTTGATTCGCTTCAAGAGATACGCTTAAATATGATAAGCTTAAATTAACTATAAGATTAAATGTGATTTTATCTACTTGCGATTTCTTCATGAGATTACTTTAGCGAAAGAAAATGAGAACTACTGGTCCGGAGGTATCTAGAAGACATGAAATGGAAGAAGGGTGAGTATTGGTAGCCAACACGAATTTCGTCCTTTTCACTCGAACGTTGTCGTGGTCGGTCGTTGTCAATGTGCGTCACAGGACATATCCACGTCGGTTACTTATTGTTCTTTCACGATGTGTGAGCGATATCGTCTGTGTGGGTGCGTGTCCTGGACACTTAATGTTTCTCTATCTATAGCGGTCAGGTCGAGACAGCCAGGGATATTGTTATATACGACATTGTGGAGGACCCCGGGCAAGAAAAGGCAAGGAGTGGAGCTACGAGAGATATCGCCAGCCACCAATTACCACCGACCAAGAGTTATTGAAAAGATCTCCCCACGGGAGAAACCTCGTAGAATCGCGGCTTGGTCAGGCTAATGAACACTGATTACAATTTGGCGGATGCCCGTCGATGATTTGTGGACAGATTGTGGGCCGCAGGTTGACTAAGGCCATTTCGCGCTACTGGCGACGATTTTTCTCCACTCTCGATTCGCGCGACACTTAATATATATTAAGGAAAAATACGACCGAGAAGCATCAATTTTGTTTTCTCAAGCGCTATGCACGTTTTTCCGAAAATCTAGAAATATATACAGACGAAACTCATAGTTGCGTTTATAAACTAGCGTCAATGCATAATAAATTAGAATGTAAAAAAACTGAAATATAAATAATCGAAAGAAAGCTATATTCTTAAAGCAGGTATTAGTGTCTTATAACATTTTTGTACAAATTTTTACAATGTCCAGTTCAAGCAATTTATTTAAAAAACTTGAGACTTTTAATTTTATAAAATTGTAGTGAATTTATTGTTCAATAATTATTTGTTCCCTTTTAATCGCGATGAAAAGGCGATAAGTAATAGGAGAAGAATTTACTTTCCCACTTCTTTAACATGCGACATTCGCCGCCTTCTCCTCTTCCAACTACATCCAGTGAACGACATAATTCGCTAACACCTCTAACTCCTGATATAACAGAGTATTAGTTTTGATGCTGTCACCCCTCTTTCCCGTTCTTCCACGTTTCGCGTAAAATCGTTCGACGGATACGCTTGTAGCGCGTATAGAGTCCCTCTTTACCAATTTTCCTCCCTGAAGCTTCATCGTCTTTGATCAGCTCCAGCGACGCCCCTATAAGCCTTCGTGCAGCTGCCTGCGTCTAACTCGACGTTCCATGCATTGAAATTCGTTGTTATACAAACACCGTCAAAAGTTAGAACCAACTGCCGGTACCACAAGATTAATTAAACAATTATTTATAAGCAATTGTAAGAAGTACGTTTAATGAGTTACGTTCCCTTAGCAAACACTATGTAAAGTAGAAAATTTATTGAAGAAGAATTTAAATTTGTTTTCATACATTTTAAGATTAATTTACATGAAATATTTTAATTATGAAATTATATGTCAGAAAATAAATCTATCTATAATAATTAATCTATATAGTGCATAATAGATGCAAGAAGCATTCTTAATTAACATAAGGATTAGCTTGGAAATTTCGCGATTGGTGAAAGCTTACGCCAATGAAGCGGGCATTAATTATTCCCTTTAGATTACGCCCGACACGATCCGTAAGATCTCCCATACCCGTCCCGTTGCGTCGCCATCAATTTCGTCCCTTTCTCCATGCAATAACTGCGCTCCTCTGTCTTTCTCACTCTCTTGCTTCTCCAGGAAGCGTCAGAAAATCTGCCTCGTCTCATCGATGGTAATGCCTCCTTTTACGATCATCATATTTATAAATGTAACCTTTCCCCCCCGTCCTATCTCCATGGCCGATGAAAGGATCTCGTTAATTGGGAATACTGATGCCGGTACGGAGGCGAACTATACCGAATCGATCTCACCCCTCTGTCGTATACCACCGCACCCCGCGTACTCATCTATCCGCCCACCCATGAGATCACGACGGCGGATAAGACCCGTGGGATGCCGTCAAAGGGAGCTTATATTTATGAGACTTTCGGCAAACAAATGGATAAATCTAATATCTTCGAAGCGAAACGGCCAAAGTCGCTTGAGAATCTGAAGACGTGAATTTAACCATCTTTTCTTGTATGAAGCTTATGATGGATTTTTTGGCTTAGTCGCAAGAAGATGAAGCATTACTATGGATTTTGACAGGATTTATTAAAATATGATAAAATTAGATGCATTACGAAGATTATAATACGAAGTATAAAATGATTTTAATAATTCCATTTTTTATGTATTCCATTTTGAACGTAATTAAAACAAAGAAATTAATTAAATAGATAAAATTAGATATATACAGTGTTGAATTAATTAAAAAATAAGAAATTAATTATAAAATAAAAAACAATTAAAAGAATCATCACTACAAAAATATTTTATAATTTAATTATCATGGTCTTTTTTTTTCTCTCATTATATATTAGATATATTTTAAGTGCAACTTCCATTAAGAATAACATGTTTTAAGTATTTAATACTTATCGATATTATTTGAAATAAACATCTAAAAGTGTTCATACAACTGTACTCTGCATTCACATAAGTTTCGATCGAAATCGATCGAAGCATGATCGCGTTAGTTCATACGGACAGATGTTTGACGATCGCAATAATTCAGCCGTGGCTTCGAGCGGAAATGACGCGCGCTTACAACGATGGTCACCGATGATCTCACAGAGATGATACGCGATGATAGGGATCGCTTCTCGTGCTATGAAATTGTTTAAAAACGAATACGGGGCCCTCGCATGGCCGGGCATCGTCGCCTTAATGACGCCAACTGTCACTAAAGGCCCCTTCGATCATATGCTCGGCGATGTGTCTTAATTGGTCCGCAAGTCGACCGTTATTATTAACTCTGAAAGTGACGCGGTAATGCGAATATTATCCGTTCGGCAAGAGCAACTTTGACGGCAGGTAACGCAAAAGTATGTGCAATTTTACATTTGCGATATAATTAGTTATCCGGGAATCACACTCGTCGCATCGAGAATGCATGCGCGCGTGATCCGCGTAATAACGTATGTAAGTACTGTGCCGATATTTATGAGAATTTTACCTGTTTCTTTGATCACGATCATCACGAAGATACATAGACAATCGTTAACATTTTACGGTAACGTTGTGCGTCTGCCCTGCAATTACCAGGCCATAACTCACTCGGTACATCGCTGCATCTAATTACCAGGCTGACTACAATCGGCGATTCATTTTAATAATGCGGTATCGCGTTTATTTTAAACTTTCTTTTCTCGATCAATGTGCGCGCGTGTGCGCACGCTATTTTTAAAGTGTATCTATTCTAAATTTATTATTTTTACATGTGCAATGACCATTGAATCCTGATGAATTGCACGCGTTGCATGCACGAGTCATCGAGGCCGGTGGGTACTATGTCGTGCGTAAAGAAAAATAAATAATCGCATAATCTTTAATCTCTAATACTATCAGACTTATTTCGTTCCAATAATAATTACAACAATGTATTCCCATTGCGTGATTCCTCTTGACGTGAAAAGCGCAGCCGACACGGCGTTACATCAAGTCGCGGATACATGACTTCGCGTTAAAAGAGATGCACGGAGACGTATCTTAACCCGGGATCAGTCTGGGCCGGTTAGCCGTCTAGTGGCATTTATAACTCGTGATTATTATTTGAGTTGATTTGAAACACGCGCGATGTAGCCTTTCCTCTCTTCGGCTTGCATGCGACCATCGTCGTGGTCGTCATCATCATCATCATCATCATCATCATTCTTCCTTACGCGCTGTCGCGCGAGTCCGGCAGCTGCTATGAAACACGCATCGACGTATACGTCCTCAGAACACACACATGCACGCGTATATAATAAAACTTATCGATATAAATCGATCAATTCGGGGATCATCAGTTGTATTGCTGTTTCGAATGACTCGAACGAATATTGGCATCTCCATTATTAATTATATGTATTCGGAGTAATTAAGGCTTCCATATTACTGTCTCAAACTGTAATGTCAGAAATGAATAAAGCATAGCACAAAAATTCTTGCAAATTACATTTCAATGGAAATATTTTTCAATAAAATAACTTTAATTTGCAATGTAAATAGATTGTAAATATATCGAAAACTATCTTTTTTTCGGAGAAATTAAATATATATTTCTATATACTATTAATTTTATGTGCGTCACAGTTATGAAATATAACTTATTTTGTTTTTGGTTAATTTATTTTTAGATATATTGTTATTTATTAATTAATGAAATAAAAAGTTTTTCGGTATATTTTAATCGATTCTATTGACTGATTTTTTTCATTGAAATATGTTTTCATATCAATTTATATGTCAATTTATAAGAACTTTTATTTTGTATTTTTTTAAATTTTGATATCATAATCTGAAATATTAGTGATGAGTGAAAAGAATCCTTAAATAATAATAATAATAATAACAATAAGAAAGTATGCGATCGAGTATTGCGCGGTTAATTGACAATTGTATTAAAGTTACAATATTTTATATAGAAAAGTTCGTTTCATAGTTACATTGTCTTATACATAAAGCCAGAGTTTCTGAATTTTTTTTTTTTTACGGAATTAAGTCTGACTTAAGGAGAAAGAAAAGCATAATCTTTTTAATGTCGTGTTATTACGGTGGTTGTTTGTGTCCTACTAAAAAAATTGCTAAAGATTCATATAGTCAAGAATAGCGTATTCACATAGTAGATATTATATTTCTTCTTTTATTTATTTTCTCTCGGAATGACATTAGAAATAGAAAATATTACATGATTATGAAAAAATTATTGAACAGAACAAAACATAAATCGATTTGCAGAAACTTCAAGGCACGATTCCTATCACTCATATAACACATTTCCTATGACTCATATTTGTATCGAGATTCTCTCTGTCGAATCATACCGGTACCGAATACCGAGTACCGTTTTCGTTCTTCAACGCTATCAAAAGCGCCATAAAAGAAGCGGCCAGTGATGGTCGGTGAGACCACCGACGGCAGGGGGGGAAGGGCATTGGATGAAATTTGTCAGTATTAAATAAATAACCCATAAAGGCGGAACATCAATCCACCGTGGAGGCATTAACGCCCGATATAGAGGGGGGCGAGGCACAACGGCTGTTATTTTTCATACACCAGCTACATCTTATATACGAGCGCGCTTATATATCGAAGCTTACGCGTTCTTTCTCTCGCCGTAAAGGAGAGGACCTCCCCTTTCTTCTTGTTTCTTCCCGCTCTTCTCTTTCTTCTTCTTCGAGGTTTTTACGACCGGCACGTTGGACCGTATCGCGAGTTACGCCGTAGATCAAAAGTGATGTGTCTATTATGACGTAAATACTTAAGATCCCTCGAGTCTCCGTTATGGCCTTCTGGACGAAGTTTCGTTTCGATACGCGATGTCGCAATTCGGGTTCCTTATAAGTTTGCTGAAAAAATTCTGTATTACCGCGTCATCAAATGCAAAATTAAAGTAGGATACGAGTGAACAAAGATTTGTGTGTGAGGCTTAAAACGCTCGTCACGCTAAAAAATTTGATTCTTGCAGCAATATTTCTGCAAAGTTTGCAATATTGTTGCAATAATGTTAATACAATATTGTTGAACCGATCTGTGTTGTATGGGAATTGCTCGATAAATTAATTCTGATTAAAGAAATAACACAAAGCAAATATAGCGAATTAATATATGATCACAACACTATTCATAGAAGCATGTCAGTTATTGTTCAACACGTTCATTTAATATCAATATCGAAGAATATATTAATACGCAACATTGTACATATTAACGGAGAAACGAAAGGACCACCGAAGATGCAGCGGCAAGCTTTAATCCAGTACAAGAGAGACACGGTTGAAGACGCGCGCGTGCGATGAAGCGATATACATCCAAGGGAGCGGCTAAGACGAAAAGAGCGAAATCTTAGCAGAAGGATTGCACTAACGGTGGAAGGGCCGCCAGGGCGAAGGGAGGCGGCTGGAGGCGGCTGCCGTACTGTCGATACAAGGGGTCGATTGTAGCTTGAAAGGCACCGCCGATCCAACGACTCTCGGACTGCATTCGGCGGTCAGGCCGGTGCACAACGGTACAGTGGCAGACTTGTGCCCACGATGCCGATTCCGATGCCGAGATTACGGCGGATTTCGCGCATCGCGCGTCCCATCCTGGGACACGCCATACGCGCCGTAGCCGCTATTAGCTTCGGCTTTGATTGGCTGCGTTTAATGAGCCGAGCGACACGCGTATATAAATTGCTGCTTGCTCGTCTTTGAAGATATTTCGAGGCGGTTGCAGAAGGATTCCTCTTCCTCCTCCTACTCCTCTTCTTCTTTCTTTTCCTTCTTCTCGCGATGTTTCGACGTTCCTTTCTCGTTTGTGCGTTTTGCAGTATGTATCGCGGATGTCATCGCCAAATTTCTGCAAGTTCGTCTCTATGTCCGCCTCGCGGTCACGGACTACGCGTTGGCGTGTCTTGGCGACAGATGAATAGCTTCGAAAGAGGAAATGTGTCTCCTCGAATAAACTACGACATTCATATTAGCGACGAAGTTAGATACTTTGAACAACTGGCAAATTATTACGGAACGGGATTTTATTATATTGACATAATATTTATTACATTTCTCATTTTATTGCAATTATTAAAATGTTTATAATTAATGTTTGATTTCCACGTGTTTCCAGCAACTAAGCGTTCTTTTGTCATGTCCTTGTCTTTTGTCACGCATCGATGCAAGCATAGAAACTAATAACGTTTTTCACTGGCAGAACTAGTGCACACTCAGTACATATTAAAGTTGTTGTACACTGACTTAATCTGAATGTAAAGGTGAGATATCTCAATTAATAAAATACTCAATGTATATTTTATCGAATATCACAATAAAATGTACTGAGGATTTCGCGATTTAATTCGTTTCTATATCTTTATTAAACGTCCATCTTTATGTCGATTTGTATACAACGACTTTAAAATGCATTGAGTGCGCACGAGTGAAAAATGCTATAAGATGATAGTGAAATGTTTTATAGTACCTATTATCGTTTGTATCTATCCATATGTATTTTTAGTATTTTTTATTTCTGTTTTACTTACGTGAATATAACCACGTGAATATAACCATAATCATTGCATATAATCACGTCTTCTTACATCATGAATATAACTCTTAATTGCTAAATTTGAACATAGTTTAAGAATGAAAAGATGTCGAAGATCGTAATATCAACATTACATCGTAAAATTGAAGACGTTCCTATGAAAATTATTCGAAAAATATGTAAATCTCTTCAAAGTAAGCAAATTTCTATCTTATTCACAAATTAATTCATATTGTTATTATACATCTGAAATAATTACGTTTAATTTTCCAGAAATGGACCAGATATGGACGTAAAATAACCTGTCTAATAATGAGTCAAATATTGATTATTCAAATATTTTGTAATTTTTGGAGTCGATCATTTTACTGCTCATTTTGACTCAGTATGACTCCAACCAGAAAAAATTCCCCTGATACATTCGCAAAGAGTTGCACATAGGAAGTCAAAACGAACTATTTCTTTTCATTGCAATGCAATAAGAAGTCTATTAATATGCAATCAAGACGAGCTTCGAAAATATCCGCTTCGAGTTCGGAGATGTATCTTAGGATAAGACCAGCATCGGTACTTCAAAAGAATTACATCGTACTCGACACGAGAACTCTTTTAACAACATTTCAGCCGTTTGAGGATAAATTCACTCGAAATTCGAGATGTGCGAAATCGAGCGAGGCCGAAGGCAGACGGCATGTCTTTACGAAGATTTTTGGATCAGAAACTTCGCAAGTGGAGATGTTCGAGGGATCCATAAAACATCGAGTCGTGGAGTTTCTCAGTGGTAAAAGTTCAACCATCATGACTTACGGCATGAGGGATTCCGGGAAGACTTATACGCTGTTCGGCACGTCCTCATCGCCCGGTATAATAACGCGTAGTATCGAGCTTGTATTTTCGACGATAAACTGCACTATAAAGCCATGGTACAAACCGATGTTTCAAGATACTGTGCTCTGCTTGAATGAGATCGCGCGAGTTTCGGAGATGCAACGAAAAACGCGAGTATTAAATGGACGATCAATGAATATAAATCAGATATCTGCGGATGCCAAAAAATTTTTGGAGAACTCACAGCCAGGTAATCCTGATAAATCCGAAGAGTGTGATAGCGAGTCAATGTACGCCGTCTGGCTGTCCTTCGCGGAGATTTACAATGGAAATGTTTACGATCTGTTGGACGACGCGGAAACACGTTCTCCGTTGAAATTGTATATAAACACTGAAGGGCGAGCTGTTTGCGGTTTGCAAAAAGTGTATGCCTTAACTGCGCTGGAAGCCTGTCAGATTCTCATGGCAGGCCAATCGAGAATGAGCGTTGTCACGACAGGATCGGAGCAGTCTCGATCACATACTATTTTCATGATGAAATTACTGAAGTATCAGAAGGATTATGCAGCGGAAGAAGTGATACTCAGTACTTTGACTTTTTGCGACTTGGCTGGTTCTACACAGTTCAAAAAATCGCATATGCGCGAAGGAAGTAATATCAACAACAGCCTGCTAGTGCTTAGTAGATGCCTCCAGGCTGTGAGTCAGAATCGAATGGCACCATTCCGTCAGTCAAATTTAACGAGAATATGTCAACGAGCCCTATCAGGTGAGGAAAATCTGATTTTTATAGTGAATGTCGTTTTTCAGTCAAATCTGTTTGATGAAATACAGAGCATTTTTAATTTCTGTGATATAGTTAGAAAGCTAACAAATTATCATAAGGAATATAAACAAATTTGCGAATTTGAAGAAACTATCCGTAATCTCGAAACATTTGATAAACTCGAAACTATGACATCATCATCTAATTATCAAAACCCATGTGAGATTACAGAAACGATTGGCTCTACCGCTTCGTTAGAGTGTAGAAATATACGAGAGCAGAATAGAAGACTGAAGCAAGAATTGGAAACTGTTAAAAGTGATATGTTAAATTGCGAATACACAATTCGACAACAACTAGCCGATCATTATTTACGCATGATTAAAGAGTTGGAAGGGACCTACAAAGAGAATACTAAGAAGATCGAAACTGAGGGAGAGGATCTATTAAAATGGTCTATCAAACAGGTTGAAAGCTTTTACAAGGAACGCATCGATAATCTGATGCAGCATAAGAAGAGAAAGCGAGGAAACAGCGGGGATTATGTCGAGGATAGTCATACACTTTACGAAGAACTCAAAGCTGAGAATGCACAGATCACTTCCAAGATGATAATTCTGAAAGAAACGGTGAAGAAATTGAAGCAAGAGAATAAAACGATCCTCTGCGAAAAGAACAAATACAGCTTTGAATTAGCTTTGGTAACGGAAGAATTGAAAAAGTTTCGACAGCTCACGCGAGCCAGGATTCGTAAGTGGGGTGGCAACACTGAAAACATCGAGGATGATGCTGATTGTCTCATGAACAATCTGGAACGGTTAATGGATGAAAAAATAAAAAGAACCGAGGAGAAACTCGAAGAGATGAGCGAATATATTCGTGTAATAGAAAATAAAGACGCTGAAACTGCTTCTGGAGCGAAACAGAAATTATCAAAATCAGAGTATCTTTTGAATGATACTTTGAACAAAGTGAAAGAATTAGAGGAGGAACTTTTGCAAGAAGCTTGCATCGTCAAACTGCAGCATCATACACGGTTGCAAGAAAGACAGCTTGTTGAAGTTCGACAGTGCTCGAATGATACAAAAAATGAGAGTAGCGATAAAAAATGTGACCAATCAACAAATATTTCATTTGAGGATTATATAGCAGATAGCTTTATTCAGGATAACATATCTGTAGTGAAAAATCCCTCACGAATGTGCATGAACTCAACCACAATTGAACAACATGAGTTTAACGACTGGATCACTATTCCTACATTGTTTGCGAATCATGTCAAATCAATGAAAAAGAAACTCTCAAATGTGTCAAGCGTTGATCGCAAAAGTCTCTTCGAAAGTAGTGGCAGTATGGATTGCAGCGGTTCTAGATCGAGTGACAGAAGTAGCAAAGACTCGGGTGTAAGTAGCGAATTACGAAGATCTACCAGCGTAAGTGATCACACAAGTATCCGCGAAAATGAGAATAAGTGCACACAAATTTATGTCATCGATGAGGACAGTCAGAATTTAGTGAAAGAAAACATTGAACAACTCGAAAATAGCACAGATTTGAATAAATGGAATTATCAAGAGACGGTACATGTTACTGAATTGTCTGAGGATCTGGAAACTATTCGGGATATGATTTATGCATTAAATGAAGAGACTTATACGAACGATTATCAAATGCTGCACAAAGAAAAAACATTGGAACGACTGATTGAAGAGAAGAATGAAATTGGAATCAAAGACGATGGTATATTCAAGGTGAAAATAACAGAAAATAAAATACAAGAATACAAACGTGAGATTTGTGAGCTAAGCCGCAAACTGATAGTAAAGGAAGAAAATGAAAATCGAATTTTCGAATGCTTAGAAAGATATATAAAGAAATCTAGAGCCTTTGAAAATAAATTGTCTTTGTTGCGCAATCGGTTGAAGAAAGTGTTTAGTAGATGCGCAAATGAACATTTACCAAAGATCGAAAATTTGGAAGAAGAATTGTTACAAAAGACTCTACAGATAAGCGAATTCGATAGAAGGATTGCTGAAATGCAACATGAGTTTGCGAAAGATTACGAATTGTTCCAGAAGATATATGATTTTGAAATTATTGTGAACAGATGTCAAAAAGACAAGAACGAGCTTTACACGCAGTTATATGAATGTTCTGAGACTCAATTGACTCTCGAGGATAAACTGAAGAAATTAACAATGAAGATAACAGAAAGAGAAAGCGAAATTATCCCGTTGAAAAGTGAAGTACGTAATATAGCAGATCTGAACGTTGTAAACAATGAGAAAGCGAGAAATCTGAGTGAGCAAATTATCGAAGCAGACGAAAGTATCGGTTTGGTTAAGGAAGATCTGCATTGTTGCAAAGATTTTCGTAAAAATGTGGAAAATGAAAGCGGAAATTCATAATTTGAAATCTCGGTTGTTAAATCAAGAAAATAATACAATACTCTTGAACGAAATTTACAAGACTTATAGCGATAGCCAGGATGAAATAACTCGTTTAAAGATGCACCTGGAGCATAAAGAATTAGAAATAACTCTACTTAAAACTAATAAAAATGCTTCAATAAAAAAACATGAGATTTTGAAACATTTGCAAAATGAAATCGAAGAGAAGAATAAATATTTTGAAACTGCGAACAGTTCAAATAACTTGGAGAGCTCTTTAACTGAGAATCAAAAACAGTCAGAAGAAATTTTAAAAGACCATGAAACCAAAAATAATTCCGCAAGCAGTTCCAGTTTCGTGCCTAATCACGCTAGTTCGGAGACGTTAATTGTTTCGTCAGCTTCAAGTGAAAAATCCACAACTTTTTTCGATGAGACTGATGGCTTTGATTACATTAGCATTAAATTGAATAACAAATCTTGTCAGGTCTGTTTGTATGTAATATAAAGTAGGTTTTAATTGTAGAGTCAACAATTAACGTATAATGTCTAATTGTTATAATAGAATTTTGAGGAGTTTTTTAATTAAATTAAAAGTTGTTTGTTATTAGTATACACGTAAAGTTGAAAAATTTAATAATTACGAAAAAAGATCTCACATATAATATCCTATATCTTTTATATTTTCAGACAGACAGCAGTGTAAAGTCAATTCATCTGTATGCGAAACTGATAGTTCTGAAATGGAAGATAATTTTAACATGAGATTATCAGATACCAAAGACAAAAAGAAAAGTCCAAATTGGATGAAAATTAGAAAATTATCTGATAATTCTACATTTTCGCGATTCTCTATACACACAGATATTAATAGTAATTCAGAAACTGAATGACAGTAAATATAATAATTAATGTTTGTTTAAATTTACATAATGCTTGTATATAATTATTGATATTAAGAATTACTATGTGCATTTTTTAAATAACTTGACATTTATTTGTGTTTCGTGTATTTTGTTTTGCTGAATGTTTCACATTTTAAACATATGTCATACTTTAAATTGAATAGAGAAAAAATCTCGCGTATCTCAAATGTTATACATTTTAGTTCTACTATTGTACGTTTAATTTGTATTGTTGTCTCTATATTGTTTTATCGTTGAGCACATATAGTTCATAAATTAATAAACTTTTATGCAACCTTTACATATTTTTTCAATAATAGTCAACGAAAAAATTGCGCGAATTTATTGTGTATGAGAGATTAAGTATAAAATATATTTTAAAGTATAAAACAGTATTTTGAAGTTTAATCAATATTGTCGCTTTTATTATTTTAATCATAAACAGCTAATTGTAAGAACATAGATATGACGCGAAAAGTGAGCTGTATTAATGTATTGTTGTGGTATTATCCATAAGAAGCAATAATGTGATTGGGAATATTATCGGTACATCAGATATTTCCTGAACAAGATCGCGTGTAATGGCGAAATGTGGTTCCATCATTTGTTACAATAAACGAACCACCCACAAACAGAGACGGCAACTGCGTTGAGCTTACTCGTGCAAGAGCGGACCCTGCTCCGGATTTTATTGCCAATATGCTATAATTTCTAACATTAGATGCCGCTGACGCTTTCGTTCGCTCATTACAACTCGCCCCATCCCCAAACGTGATCTTCCCGCGAAAACGGCTATTCTGACTTTTCTCTTTCTCTCTCTCTCTCTCTCTCTCTCTCTCTCTCTCTCTCTCTCTCTCTCTCTTGCTGATACTGATAGATGAAATTATGAGGGAGGATATCGAAATTGAACCGCGACCTCCACTCTGCACAATCTTTTGGCTTCTGAAGATATTACCGGGATGTGCGATGTGATAAGGGGATACGAATAAATGAGAGAAAATCGTCTAATACTAGATTGCAATCTGCTGTGAGTTTACGTAAGAGCAACGCTAAGATTACTTCCCAAATCGGTTCAATAGATTTTATAAACAGTTTATTTTTGAAAAAAAAAATAAGAAGTTGATTTTTTTTAAATAACAAGAGATAGAATAATTTTAGAATAATTTTAGAATAATTTTGATATAAAAGCGTTAATATTTAATTATATTTTCAAAATGAATTTATTCCATTAATTATTTGCCGGACTATCAATCTGACTGTAATTATTTTCGTATTACTTTCTCGTAGACGAGCTTGTTATCACGATGGAAAGAGCCACGAGTGGTTTGCAGAATTGCAGATCGCAGCGGCCATTTTCGTTAGCTCACCTCTTCGTCGTCGGTGATTTCTCGGGGTAAATGTACCGCGAACTTTCCTCTTTCAATTGGCAATAAGATTTGATCGTTGCGGGAAATATCATCCAATTTCCTTTCTCTCTTGGCCGGCCCAGAACATTGCCGCTCGTCCGCCTACTCACGTTCGCCCTCTAACTTCACCATCAACCACCCTCTTTCCGTTATCCTTTACACGCCCGGTCGCAAGACATAAAGATGGCGAAATCATCCTCTTTAGTTCGCCAGTTGAAATTGCACCAATGCAATATGCGTACTGATGCTTGTACGTTATACGTTTAGTACTTTATATAATTATAGTTTTTTTTATCGATTAAAAAAAATGTCTATTCTTTTTAATTTCTAATTATCTTATTTAATAAAAATGGAATCGTAAAAAAATGAAATTATTTAATAGAATAATTAAGATTATTTCTATATTTGATGTGCTGAACATTTACAGAATAAATAAAATTAAATTAAATAGAAAAATGTATATTTTGTATTTAACTAATATATATGAAGATTCAAATAAAATTCAAGACAACTGACGTAAGATAATATACACGCTGTTTGAAGGTTGAGCGAGCATTCGGAGGAGTAATCAGATAGAGAAGGAGAAAGTTATCCTGGGCGAAGTTTGCTCGAGACATTAGTTTATAATTCGGCAATCCCGGATCAGTATTTGTCACGATTAGCCGAACTCCCTCCCCCTTTCTCCTCCAACTGTTGGAATATCTGTTTCTGGGGAGGTCTCATCCCTTTCTCTCTTCACCCCTTCTTCGTGAATCCTACGCGAGTTTTCATTAATTTCGCCCAATCCTGCCGAACTATTGTCGTAGTTACGCACAATTTCGGCACGACAATGCCCAGCTTTCTCTGGGATTGACGTAGACGAAAAGGGAAAGCGGTCGAGGGAAAGAGAGGCCAAACCTGTAAGGAGTTATAACGATGTTGAGTGGGAAGGGTAAGAAGTTCTCCGGGTTCAAAGCCCGGGGTGGCATGGATTATATTTCTCGTGTCATTTGCCTTCTGAGTTAGACCGATGACGTTTCGTCTCGAGTTTCTCTGTAGAAATTTTACTATGTGAAGAGACTTGTCGAAAATGTGATTTGATAGAAAAGTTTCGATATAAATTGAGAAATTTTCATTTATAATAGTAGATGTACAGATATAATAAGTGCTATCGATATTTTGTAAAGTATTAATAGAAAGACAAGAATGTAATTCTCTTATAATAAGCTGCCGTTATCTTGGATGTCACTGATGTTAATAATAATCAAATCAATGTCGTAAATATGTCATAAATTTAAAAATTGTACAATAAAAAGTAACTCCACTGCTGATCAAATATTTATGATACACATTCACAACGAAACGCGGTGATAAAGAATACAAGCTTGCAAGTACAAATACGGCACTCCTGCGAAAACTTTGACTCCGATATGGCGACTTTTGTCAACGTCGAACGATATCTTAAGAATTAGCCTCACGGGATTTCGAGGCGAGAAGCTACTGCCGGCTAGCAGCGCTACGTTGAAAACATATGTGTGAATGTCACGGTAAAGCTACAAGAAGAGACGGGTGGAATCGTCTGGACCCATTTGCAACGTCACCCGGACAATTTCCAACGGACAAACTTCCATCTTCGAGCTTCGGGGGTCGGACCTGCGATATTAGAACAAACGATTTCATCTACTACATCCTCATGCCTCTCCCCGAGATCATCCCACCACATCGAGATCTATGCGCGAGTGTAGAGATACAGAGAAGATTTTATAAGAAATATCTCACTGTTTACATAATTCAATTACTCCAATATGATTAATTTATAAGTAAGGTAATAGAATACGGTATAAAACATCTCGAGAATAATTTAAATTTATGTTGATGATAGAATAATGGAAATTTCATTGACATAACAAATTTTAAATATCAACTATCATTATTAAAATAATTGTTAATAGAAACTGTTAATTAATTAATATTAAATAACTGTTAATTAATTTGTAATTCTATTTATAAACATTAGTTCTGTTTATACATTTAACTTATTACAATTTTTTTGTAGTTGGAAAAGTGTATTGCGATACAGAGTGGAATTCGTTATTGTGGTTATTTACCAATATTGTGGAAACGTAAGGTACAGAGATTCGCGGTTATTCGCAGCGTTTTCATCACCATACGTAGGCATGTTGAGAACATCCCCCGGATTAAATACAACCACGCTTCCGGACGATGACTGCGTTGCGCCGCATCGCGTCGCGTCATGTTGCACTGGATAAATCGCGATTGCGTAATATCGCGAGCGAAGCGTTTGCGCGAGTAGAGAATTGCGTAAAGGCAAATATGCGATAGACTATCCGAACGTCCCGTATTGTATGATTGTCTCCGTTCTCCACCCCCCCCCCCTTCTCCAACCATCCCTGTCCGCCTCTCGTCGCCGCCGTCGCGTTTCGCAGGAAATGCCTGTCTTGCATTTCCCGGCATTGTAACCACCCCGTCGGCTTCGGAGTATTGCCAGCCTCCACGTTTGAATTGCATTACCTATTATTGCTTATTGTTCGCACGCTACGTGCCTCTCGTCTCCTGCGTGCCCGGATTTTCTCTCTTCGGTCCACCCCTTGATATTCCTTTCTGCTTAGCTGCGGCTTGACTTTGTCTTGCTTCTTTTTATTCGCTATCGCAAATATTATATCTAATATATATTACTGTTTTCCATTTCTTTTTAATAAGCATTATCTTATCGCTTAAATTAAGCTAAATTAATACACTGCCACGGTATTTAACTCCGCATCAGTGCAAACTTACATGGTCGCGAAGAAGAGCAATAACGATATATTTGATGCATTTCATTTGCACTTGTGAATATTTGCGGACGCTGAGGAAATGCCAGATACGAAATCGTGCACGCAACGATTTATTTCCAAGCTTGCCTGCCGACTTGTATGCTAAAAACGTACGGAATCAGATTCGACTGACTGGCCTGGAGCGACTGCCGTGCGATCCCCTGGCGCAACTTACCGAGATTTTATTCATTTTTACATATGACCGAGCAGGCGATAAGGAAACACCCGCGATATTTCACGTTTTTATGCGGTCGCTTTGCCTTGAGGTGTTGGCCAGCTGCGTACGCCCTTCGTATAGAAATGTTATACGCCCTGATATGCGAAATAAGTAGCTCTCGGGCATTGGAAAGACCGCAGCCTCGTTAACTCGACGTCGTAATCCATGATTGTGAAGAAGATCGTTTTTTCTCGCGATCTCTTCAAACTCGAAACTTCAATATCACGTATGTATATATAATATGACATCGTTCTAAATCGACGTTAGACATAAAAAATCGTCGGAATTGATCTTACATCTTTGACAAAAACATCAACACTTAAGATATTTTTACGTTTCCATTCATTATATCACACCTAAATTTATAATATTAAATTATATTTAAATTATTTTTAATCGTTTCTATAGATTGTAATCTCTAATGTTATTTCCAGTTTCAGTTTATGATTGCGTTTCAAGTCTAACGAATCGCGCAGTTTATAGAACTAAAAAATGTATTTTATAAATTTGCATATTAAACATTTTCAAGCACCAAGATTCACTTCGATCGAAAACAGGATTATTTTTCTTATTTGATTTATTTTTATTTGTCTAAATTTCATTTATAGTAATTTATAATTGTGGATCGTTCTGTTTTTCGTTTCGGTTCTCGTTTTTCAATGAATAAGTCGAAGTACTTTTCAATGAATAAGTCGAAGTACTTGAATGAACTACCGCACTATATGTGCGGAATATATTATCGACTATTCACTTGAAATTAGCGAAAAGAAGTTATCAAGAAAAAATAATGTGAAATATACGAAGCATCTCGCG
>Ga0157363_1001654_pt1 | contig 18839 bp, 14 predicted proteins | sample AttsexASBM1_FD_111477 | JGI IMG/M metagenome (GOLD analysis project Ga0157363, IMG submission 111477) | Fungus gardens microbial communities from leaf cutter ant in Ribeirão Preto, State of São Paulo, Brazil - Atta sexdens ASBM1 | ecosystem: Host-associated > Fungi > Mycelium > Unclassified ... | reverse complement strand
TCGGCCGGTGGTGATTATCAGCACGCGGCGTCTCGATAAGCTGCAGCTGATCGACGACGGCAAGCAGGTGCTCGCCTTTCCCGGCAGTACCCTCTACCAGCTGGAGAAAACGCTGAAGCCGCTTAACCGCGAGCCTCATTCGGTGATCGGCTCCTCCTGCATCGGCGCCTCGGTGCTGGGCGGCGTCTGCAATAACTCCGGCGGCTCGCTGATCAAACGCGGCCCGGCCTACAGCGAGATGGCGCTGTTCGCCCAGGTGGACGAGCAGGACAAGCTGAAGCTGGTGAACCATCTCGGCATCGATCTCGGCGCCTCGCCGGAAGAGATCCTCGGCCGGCTGGACGATGAGCGCTGGCGAGCGGAGGATGTGCAGCACGACGGACGCCACGCCTCCGACCCCGACTATGCCGACCGCGTGCGTCACGTCGACGCCGATACGCCGGCGCGCTTCAACGCCGATGCGCGTCGGCTGTTCGAAGCCTCCGGCTGCGCGGGCAAGCTGGCGGTGTTCGCGGTGCGGCTGGACACCTTCCCCTGCGAACCCCAGCAGCAGGTGTTCTACATCGGCACCAACGATCCGGCGGTGCTGAGCGATATTCGCCGTCATATTCTCGCCCACTTTACCCATCTGCCGGTGGCGGCCGAATATATGCATCGCGATATTTACGACATCGCCGAAGTCTATGGCAAAGACACCTTTCTGATGATCGACAAGCTGGGCACCGATAAGATGCCGCTGTTTTTCACGCTCAAGGGCCGCGTTGATGCCTGGCTGGCAAAGCTGAGCTTCGTTAAGCCGCACCTGACCGATCGCCTGCTGCAGCGCGTCAGCGCCCTCTTCCCGGCGCATCTGCCGAAGCGCATGAAGCAGTATCGCGATAAATACGCGCATCACCTGCTGCTGAAGATGTCCGGCGCGGGCGTCGAGGAGGCGCGCGACTACCTGAAAGAATATTTCCGCGAAGGCGGCGGCGCCTTTTTCGAATGCGAAGGCAAAGAGGGCGCGCACGCCTTCCTGCATCGCTTCGCCGCAGCGGGCGCGGCGGTGCGCTATCACGCGGTGCACGCCGACGAGGTAGAGGATATTCTGGCGCTCGATATCGCGCTGCGCCGCAACGATCGCGACTGGTTTGAAACCCTGCCGCCTGAAATTACCCAGTCGCTAAGCCATCGCCTCTATTACGGTCACTTCTTCTGCCACGTTTTCCATCAGGATTACATTGTGAAAAAAGGGGTGGACGCGCACGCGCTGAAAGAGCAGATGCTGGCGCTTCTAGAGGCGCGCGGCGCAGAGTATCCGGCGGAGCATAACGTCGGCCATCTCTATCGCGCGAAGCCGCAGCTGGCGGACTTCTACCGTCGGCTCGATCCCACCAATACCTTTAATCCGGGGATTGGCAAAACCAGCAAGCGGAAAGGCTGGGCGGTGAAGCAGCCCTGAGAAAGCGGCGTTCAGGCGTGAAGGGATATGTGCAGATAGCTGAGGGCGCCAACGCGGATAACGATCAATCCTGTTACCCGCGTTAGCGCCCTTTGCGGGCTTAAGGCAGCGGATCGGCCGCCTGCTCCGCCATCTGCTGGCGGCGCTCAATAATCATGGTCTGCGGTGTCGACAGCACAATGCCCTCTTTACGCAGGCGCGTCAGAATATCGAACAGCAGGTCGCTCTTCGCGCCGGAAATTTGCCGCTGACTGGCGACGTTGCCGGTGACGCTCAAGATGATGCCCTGCGACGTCAGGTCCTTAAAGGAGACCGACGGTTCCGGCGTCTCGAGAATACGCTCGTTCTCGTTATAGACCTCCAGCAGCAGCTCGCGCACCCGCACCGGATCGATATTGAGCGGGAAAGTCAGCGTAATGGTCACCACGCCCTGCGCGTTGCCCATGGTGGCGTTGCGCACGTTCTGCGAGATGAACTGCGAGTTCGGCACGATCACCGTCGACTTGTCGCCCAGCTGGATCTCGGTGGCGCGCACGTTGATGCGGCGGATATCGCCCTCGATGCCGCTGATGGTCACCAGATCGCCCACCTTCACCGGTCGCTCGGTCAGCAGGATCAGGCCGGAGATAAAGTTCTTTACGATCTCCTGCAGGCCAAAACCGATACCCACCGACAGGGCGCTGACAATCCACGCCAGCTTGTTCCACTGCAGACCCATAATCGACAGCGTCAGCAGGATCACCAGCACGTAGCCAATATTGCTGAACAGCGTGATCAGCGACACGCGCATGCCGGCATCCATGGTGGTCTTCGGCAGGAAATCGTTGTCGAGCCAGCGGCGCACGCTGCGCAGCACGTAGATGCCCACCACCAGACAGATAATCGCGTTGACCATGTGCGCCGGCACGATGTTCAGCGACTCCAGCCCTTTACCACCCCAGAACTCAATCGCTTTTTGCAGCAGCTCGATCGGCGTCGACGAGGCGAAGGTGCCGTTAAGCAACGCCAGCGCCACAAAGCCGATCAGCAAAGTTTTGCCCAGCGCGGCCAGCAGCGTCGCCGCCTGCTGCAGATGGCGCTCGTCGATATTGAGCGAGGTTTGCAGCCGTCGGCCGGTCAGGCTGTTGACGGAAAAGAGGCTCTCGCAGCCGTCATTGACCAGATGGCTGAGGAAGTAGAAGGAGCCGAACAGAATGCCGCACCACACCACCTCATAACTCAGGAAGCGCGCCAGGGTAACGTAGCCGATAATCAGCGACAGCAGAATGGCGACCGCCGTCAGCGTCAGCGCCATCTGAATCAGACCCACCAGCGTCGAGCGCACTTCCGGCGCATTGCCCTCCTGCACCATGCGGCGGCGCACGCGGTTGGTGCGCATGCTGATCGCCAGCGCGGTGCTGCCGATCAGCAGCGCCGTCAGGCCGTTGGCGAAAATGGTGGTGTTCAGGCTGGTGCCGACGGTGTAGTTAAAGTTCTCTACCGTCTGGAAAATAAACACCAGCGCGGCGGTAATCGGCGGGAACGGCTTCAGCGCCATCGCCACCTGGTTGGAGATGGCGGGCAGACGCCAGCTCGGGCGACGCGTCGAGAGGAAGGCGCGCCCCAGACCGGCGATCAGGCCGCAGAAGACGCTGAGCTTCACCAGACTGACCACGAAGTCCTGCACGTCGCCAGAAACCTCATCGCGGCGCGCGAACGCCAGCGCGGTGAAGTTAAAGGTCAGCACCACCGCCGCCAGCGTGGTCAGGGCAATGGCCGCCGCGAGGAAGCTGCGGCGCAGCCGCCCTTCCGGCATCTTGTGGATGCTGATCCAGGCGAGAAACTCTTCGCTGTAGCGGCGGCCCAGCGTCATCACCAGCATCGCCGCCAGCAGCCAGGCGACAGTGCCGAAACGGTAGCCCGGCTCCCACGACAGCGCGGCGGTATCCTGCAAATCCTGCAGGAAGCCGTCGATCTTCTCGTTGTCGAGATCCTGCTTCACGAACAGCGGCGCCCAGAAGCGCGGACCGAGAATACTGCCGGAGTTAAGCGCCAGCTGAGTTTTCATTAGATCGCGGCGCAGGTTGGTGATCTGCGACGAGAGCATCAGGGCGCTGTTTTTAATCCCGTCCGCCTGCTTGATCTGATCGTCCAGCTTGCTCTTCTGCGACTCCAGCGAGCTGCGCTTGCGGGTCACTTCTGGCGTCTCTTTGACGCCGCTGTCCGCTTTAGGCGCGGGGCCCAGCACCGCCAGCTGCGCGTCGAGCTGCTGACGCTGCGGCTGCAGCGCCTGCGCGAGCGTATCGGCGTTGCCCGACAGCTCCAGCGCCAGCTCGTTGAGCTGCGTCAGCTGGTTTTCGTTGGTCTGTCCCGACACCTGACCTTTGATCTTGTCGAGGACCTTCTGCATTTTCGGCAGCTCAACCGCCGCGTTCACTTTGGGCGCGGCGTCAGCTTGCTGCGCGGCATCGGCCGCATCATCGTCTGCCATGCTCCAGGCGGGGAACAGCGCCGTCGTCAGCAGCATCAGCAGCGGTAAAAAGAGGCGTAACGTAAACATATTGAGGTTCCAGCACAAATTCAGGCGAACGACCATCGCGTTGGCGCGTAGTTTAGGGCCAGGCGCACCGGGAAACTATAGGAATGCTGGCCGTTCTCGTCGAACAGGTTGCGGCGTCCGCAGGGACGGACGCCGGTAAAGGGTTATTCCACTACCGCCGCGCCGTGGACGTTGTTCACCACCAGCCCCGCCTTCTGCTTTTTATAGGCGAGCGCCGCCGCCGGCACCGGCGCAGCCTTGCCGGTTTCCAGCCAGTCGCGCAGACGGTTGGCGTCGGCGAAGTGGGTATATTTGCCGAAGGCGTCCAGCACCACCAGCGCGACCGGCCGGTTATTGATCGTGGTGCGCATCGCCAGGCAGTGGCCCGCTTCGTCGGTATAGCCGGTTTTAGTGAGCTGAATGCGCCAGTCGTTTTTATAGACCAGATGGTTGGTGTTGCGGAACGGCAGCGCATAGCTGGGATGGGTGAAGACCGCGGTCTGTTCTTTCGTGGTGCTCAGCTCGCCCAGCAGCGGATAGTCGCGCGTGGCGCGCAGCAGCTTAACCAGGTCTTCCGCGCTGGAGACGTTCTGCGTCGACAGACCGGTCGGCTCGACATAGCGCGTATGGGTCATGCCCAGCGCGCGCGCTTTGGCGTTCATGGCGCGGATAAAGGCGTCATAGCCGCCGGGATAGTGATGCGCCAGGCTGGCCGCCGCGCGGTTCTCCGACGACATCAGCGCCAGCAGCATCATATTGCGGCGGCTGATCTCGCTGTTGAGCTTGACGCGCGAAAAGACGCCGCGCATTTCTGGCGTGTGGCTGATATCCACCGAAATTCGCTCATCGAGCGGCTGCTTTGCATCCAGCGCCACCATCACCGTCATCAGTTTGGTGATAGAGGCGATAGGCCGAACGCGGTTGGGATGGCTGGAGAACAGCACTTTCCCGGTATTGAGATCGACGATCATCGCGCTGCCCGAGGCGATTTGCGGCTCGGCGACCGGCGCGAGCTGAGAAAGTGACGTAGCCGCCTGCGCGGGCGCGATAGCCGCCTGGCCGCCGAACAACAGCGCCAGCGAAAGCAGTGAATAGCGAATGGTTACAGGCATCTTATAAAAAGACCGATTAAGATAGTACGCCGTGTTTTACACAGGCCGCCCGCCGCAGAGCCGACCACGCGGAGGCTGGCAGCAGCATAATACGCGGAAGCGTAAGAAATTTCCTGGCGAGAATGTTTCCGGGCGTTAAAAAAAACGTCCCGGACATGGCTGTCGCAGGACGCTTTGCGCGGCGGCACGCATTATCCGCCGTTGGCACGGTTGGCCGGAGGGTTAAAACAGCCGCGGCCCGTAGCCCCACAGCACCACGGTCAGCGCCAGCAGCACTTCAAATACCAGCACGCCGATCGCCAGCGTCGAGCCGGAAAAGCGCAGGCTTTCATCCCGGTCGATATTCAGAAACAGCGGAATGCCGATATAGAGCAGATAGCCGGTGTAGACCAGCGCCAGCGCGCCCGCCAGCACGCAGAGCCAGACCAGCGGATAGAGCGCGACAATACCGCTCAGAAACAGCGGCGTGGCGACATAGCCGGCGAACACCGTACAGCGCTGCACGCTGGGCCGCTGCGGATAGTCGCGCGCCATCCAGTGAATGACGCGGCCCATCACCGCCACGCCGCCTAAAATAAGCAGATAAAAGAGCACGCCGAGCGCAATGCCGGTCAGCAGGTTAAGCTGGACAAACTGCCCATCGCCCAGATTCCAGCCCAGCTGCGTAGTGCCAATAAAGGCGCAGATCACCGGGATCGCCGCCATCAGCAGAACGTGGTGGGTGTAATGATGCGAAACGCTTTCATTCTCTTGCTTGATATCGCGCATTTCCCGATCGGGATGCGCCATAAGACCCCAGACATGATTCATATCATCACCTCGCAGATGCGAAAGGCCGCCCAGAATCCGCGTCGCCGATCCCTCAGGCAGCATTCCCTGAAGTATAAACGGCATTGCTGCTTTTGTAGCCAGCGCGAGGGAATCAGACGAAAAATTGTGATCGCGCGAGCCGGCTGCCTGAAGGATTGGCCGAAGCGGTATAGAATGTATGAATCGCTGACCGAACAGGGAGTTTACTTTTGCATTTCGATATCAACGGATTAATTACGCAATATGGCTATCTGGCGCTGCTGATCGGCTGTATCGCCGAAGGGGAAACCTTTACGTTGCTGGGCGGCGTGGCGGCCCATGAGGGGCTGCTCAACTTTGTCGGCGTGGTGCTGGCGGCAATGGCTGGCGGCATTATCGGCGATGAGCTGCTCTACTGGATCGGCCGTCGCTACGGCACGAAAATTCTGCGCAAGCTGAAAAAACATCAGGACAAAGTGCGTAAGGCCAACCGGCTGATCCAGCGTCATCCCAGCCTGTTCGTGATCGGCGTGCGCTTTATGTACGGCTTTCGCATTATCGGCCCGATTATCATCGGCGCCAGCCACCTGAAGCCGCTGAAATTCCTGCTGCTCAATATTATCGGCGCAGCGATCTGGGCGACGATTTTCGTCGCCCTGGGCTACTTTGCCGGCGGCATTATCGCCCCGTGGCTGCACAAACTTGACCAGCACCTGAAGCATATCCTGTGGCTGGTCGCGGCGGTGGTCTTCGCCTTCGCCCTGCGCTGGGTGATCCGGCGCTGGAACACGCGCCGCGCCGGTTAAATATCTTTCCCGCCGTAAAATTGCGGATTGGCCAGCATAAAGCCGCCGTCGACGATAAAAGATTGTCCGGTGGTGTAGCTGGCCCACTCAGAACAGAGCCAGGCCACCAGGCTGGCGATTTCACGCACGTCGCCCGGCCGTCCAATCGGGATCTCCGGCGTCTTGATCTTCTGCGCGTCGCCGTCGCCCATGTTGTTCATCGGCGTGGCGATGGCGCCGGGCGCCACCGAGTTCACCAGAATATTGTGTTTGATCAGGCTAATGGCCATCGATTTGGTCAGGCCGCCCATGGCGTGCTTCGCCGCGGTGTAGGCAACGGCGTCGGGCAGCGGCGTATGCTCATGCACCGAAGTGATGTTGATAATGCGCCCGCCGTCGCCCTGCTCCACCATTTTGCGCGCGGCGATCTGCCCGCAGACAAAGGCGCCATCGACATCGACGCTGAAGACCTTGCGCCACTCCTCAAACGGCGTGTCGAGGAATTCAGATTTAGCGTTCGCCCCGGCGTTGTTGACCAGCGCGTCGATGCGGCCCAGCTTGTCGATCAGCGCCGAGAGCGAGCGTCCGCCCTCCTGCGGATCGGCAAGGTCGAGGTGGATCAGTTCCGCGCGGCGGCCCTTGTCGCGTACCAGTCGCGCCGTCTCCTGCGCGCCCTCTTCATCGGAACGCCAGGTGATGCCGAGATCGTAGCCTTGCTCCGCCAGCATCAGCGCGCTGGCGCGGCCAATGCCGGAGTCAGATGCGGTAACGACGGCGACTTTGTTCTGTGGTGTGGTCATGATTGCCTCCTCAGGGTATCGGGTAAGCTGAAGTATAGAAGCAATCGGGTAATGTCCAGCCGCAGCCGCTTCTGCCGCTTTGTCTATAGTTAACAGATTGCCCGCTATGGAGATGAGGATGAGCACGATAAAACGCCCGATCGAAGATCACGGCATCATTGGCGATCTGCGCACCTGCGCCCTGGTGGCCAACGACGGCACCATTGACTATCTCTGCTGGCCGGCGCTCGACAGCCCGTCGGTGTTCGCCGCGCTGCTCGACAGCGACGACGCCGGGCTTTTTTCGCTGGCGCCGGAGTGGGAAAACGTGCGGCGCCAGCAGCTCTACCTGCCGGACACCAATATCCTGCAGACGCGCTGGCTGGGCGCGGAGGGCGTCGCGGAGATCACTGACTATATGCCGATCTGCGACGACGCGAAAAAGCAGCCGCGCCTGGTGCGTCGGATTAAAATGGTGCGCGGCAGCGCCTGGTTTACCATGCGCTGCGCGCCGCGTCACGACTACGCCCGCGCCGAAACCCGCGCGCAGGCCGCTGGCGACTGCATCGACTTTTACGCCGAGAACCAGCCGACGCTGCGGCTCGCCGCCACCGTGCCGCTGACCTGCGAAGCGGACGCCGCGACGGCGCGCTTTGAACTTCAGTCGGGCGAGCACGTGGAGTTCGAGTTCGGCAACCAGGAGGACGCGCGCATCGGCGACGTCGCCACGGAAGTCTGCTTTGAAGAGACCCTCGACTACTGGCGGCACTGGAGCAAAAAGAGCAACTACAGCGGACGCTGGCAGGAGATGGTGCAGCGCTCGGCGCTGGCGCTGAAGCTGCTGACCTCCAGCCAGCACGGCTCTATCGCCGCCGCCGCCACCTTCGGCCTGCCGGAAGAGCTGGGCGGCGAGCGCAACTGGGACTATCGCGCCTCCTGGATCCGCGACGCCTCGTTCAGCATGTATGCGCTGATGCGCCTCGGCTACGTCGACGAAGCGAAACACTTTACCCGCTGGGTCGGCCGCTGCGTCGAGAACAGCCACCATGACGAGATGCGCCTGCAGGTGATGTATCGCCTCGACAGCGGCATCGAGCTGCATGAGATCGAGCTGCTTAACCTCTCCGGCTACGCCGACTCGCGGCCGGTGCGCATCGGCAATGACGCCTGGCAGCAGACGCAGCTCGATATTTACGGCGAGCTGATGGATGCGGTCTATCTGGCGAACAAGTATGGCGAGGCGATTTCGGAGCGCGGCTGGCAGCACGTGGCGCAGATGATCGATATGGTGTGCGAAAGCTGGAACCAGCCCGACGCCGGGATCTGGGAGATGCGCGGCGAGCCCGAGCACTTTCTTCATTCGCGCCTGATGTGCTGGGTGGCGCTGGATCGCGCGCTGCGCCTCGGCATGAAGCGCTCGCTGCCGATGCCCTACGCCCGCTGGGACAGCGCGCGCAGCGAAATCCGCGCCGATATCTGGCAAAACTTCTGGAACGCCGAGCGCGGCCATTTTGTCTCGACGCGCCACGGCGAGCATCTCGACGCCTCGATGCTGCTGATGCCGCTGGTGCGCTTCGTCGGCGCGACCGATCCCGAGTGGCTGTCGACGCTCGACGCCATTAAGCGCGAGCTGGTGAGCGACGGCATGGTGCGTCGCTATAATATCGACGAGACGCCTGCCGACGGCCTGAGCGGTTCGGAAGGCTCTTTCGGCGCCTGCTCTTTCTGGTACGTGGAGTGCCTGGCGCGCGCCGGCCGCATCCACGAGGCGCACTTCGAGTTTGAGAAGCTGCTGAGCTACGCCAATCCGCTGGGCTTGTATGCCGAAGAGTTTGACAATCACGGCCGCGCGCTGGGCAATATGCCGCAGGCGCTGACCCATCTGGCCTTGATCAGCGCCGCCTTTTTTCTCAACCGTAAGCTGAGCGGCGAAGTGACCTTATGGCAGCCCTGACCGGCTTCGCTATCGCGGCAAGGAGGCCCGATAACACAGCTGGATACCTAAAGTCTGCGATGGCTGCTAAAATCCTGATTCACAACATCGAAACAATGCCCATATAATGTGCAGCCGGCCACGCTGACCGGTACGGGTTCGATAAACTGACAAGCCTGCTAACAGGCCATAACGACTTGTAAAATATGAAAATGATTCGCGCGTTCGCTTCAATGGCTCTGGCGCTGGCTGCATTCAGTCAGTCCGCCTTCGCTGTGGTTTACCCTTTACCAGCCGCCAACAGCCGTCTGGTTGGGCAAAATATTGAGATTACCGTCCCTCAGGACAACAAACTGCCGCTGGAAGCGTTTGCGGCGCAGTACCAGATGGGCCTCAGCAATATGCTGGAAGCCAACCCGGGCATGGACGTCTACCTGCCGCAGGCGGGCAAAAAAATGATCATTCCGCAGCAGTTGATCCTGCCTGACGCCCCGCGCGAAGGCATCGTAATCAACAGCGCGGAAATGCGCCTCTACTACTATCCGAAAGGCACCAAAACCGTTGTGGTGCTGCCGATCGGTATCGGCGAGTTAGGCAAAGATACGCCGATCAACTGGACGACGACCGTACAGCGCAAGAAAGCGGGTCCGACCTGGACGCCGACCAAAGCGATGCACGCGGAGTACGCCTCGCGCGGCGAGAACCTGCCGGAAGTCTTCCCGGCCGGTCCGGACAACCCGATGGGCCTTTACGCGCTCTATATCGGCCGTCTGTATGCCATTCACGGCACTAACGCCAACTTCGGTATCGGCCTGCGCGTCAGCCACGGCTGCGTGCGTCTGCGCGCCGACGATATCAAATGGCTGTTTGAGAACGTGCCGGTCGGTACGCGCGTGCAGTTTATCGACCAGCCGGTCAAAGCGACGGTGGAGCCGGACGGTTCGCGCTACGTAGAGGTGCATAACCCGCTCTCTACCACCGAAGAGCAGTTCAACTCGCGCGAAGTGGTGCCGATCACCCTGACCTCTGCGGTGACCAAAGTGATCACCGACGCCAGCGTCAGCCAGGATCAGGTCAACGCCGCGATTCAGAACCGCACCGGCATGCCGACCAAAGTGAACGGCGTTGCCGACAGCGTGCAGACCGCGCCGACGGAAGTGCCGGAAGCGCCGGGCGCGCAGCCGAAAGAAGAGCCGATGACGCCGATTACGCCGCAGGGCGCGAACGCTGTCGACCCGAATGCCGCACCGCAGGCGCAGCCTGTTGCTCCGGCTCCGGCTCCGGCTCCGGTTAATAATCCTTCGTAAGGGTTGTTGGTTGATCGCTGTTTTAAAAGCCCGCTTCTGCGGGCTTTTTTATTCTGAGGGTGTCGACATGTCCACGTTTTATCAACTTTCCGCCAATAGCCTGCGTGGCGAGCTTATTCCTATGGCTGACTACGCCGGCAAGCTGGTGCTGGTGGTTAATACCGCCAGCCACTGCGGATTTACGCCGCAATACGCCGGCCTGGAGTCGCTCTACAAGAAGTACGCCGCGCAGGGCCTGGTGGTGCTGGGTTTTCCCTGCAACCAGTTCGGAAAGCAGGAACCAGGCGGCGCGGAAGAAATCGCGCAGACCTGCCATATTAACTATGGCGTGAGCTTCCCGATGTTCGAGAAAGTGGCGGTCAACGGCGCTTTAGCGCACCCGATTTTTCGTTATCTGAAAAGCGAGCTGCCCGGCGTGCTGGGCGGGCGCGTCAAATGGAATTTTACCAAGTTCCTGGTTGGACGCGACGGTAAGCCGCTCAAGCGCTTTGCGCCGATCACTACGCCGGAGAAAATGGAAGCGACTATTCGGGTGGCGCTTGAGAGCTAAATGCCTGGCTAATCTTAATCACTCTCTTTTACAGTCATTTTGTCGCCTCTTCGCTCGAAGCGGCCATAAGTCTTTGTGAGCAGGTAGCTTACTGCTACCTGCTACCTGCAGAGATTGCTCCTGACGTTCAGCTCTACTCCCAACTAAAAGAAGCTTTTCGGGGACTGAATACTAGCGAAGCTTTACGCCAGCTTTCACATTGAAGTACCTGTTCAATACACTGCACAGGATAGAGATCATCAGCTGGCGAAAAGCGTTCAAAATTTGAAGTGGCAGTAAGGCGAAATTGATGCTGCACACTCAATTCAGTTTTTCCATCTGCAAGTAGCGTTCGTTCGCAATCCAGGCGAGCTTCGTAAAAATCATCAGGAAGTCCTTCCAGCATGCAGCCCTGTGCCCAGCTCAACAGCTGCTCATCAGAGTATAGCGCTGCGGTTTGCACAGAAGATTCGTTACTCTTTTCAAAAAGACGCCTTAGGGTGTTCATAAATGAAGTCATCATGACGTATCCTTTCTTGGAATTCATAAGCTCTACCGACTCGTGGAGACAATGATTTAGCTCACTTTATCGGTAGCTAATTAGCGGAGATGCAACTGCTTATATGCGAACTATCGTTATTGTGCCATACGATGATAAATGGCCTGAGATGTTTGAAGCCGAAAGTGTACGGGTAAAGACATTGCTCGGTGGCGTAGTTAAAAGCATCTATCATATTGGCAGCACCTCTGTGCCTGGTCTCTCAGCGAAACCCGTAATCGACATATTGCTGGAGGTCTCCGACATCAATGAGCTGGATACATATAACTCTGCAATGAGCCACGCCGGGTATATTGCTCGAGGTGAGAACGGGATTTCGGGGCGGAAATATTTCATTAAGGGCGGTGAACAACGTAGTCATCAAGTACATGCCTTTGCTGCGGGAGATATGCAGGTATTAAGGCATCTTGCTTTCCGTGATTACCTGATAAAAAACAGAGACATTGCTGAAAAGTATGCAGAGATAAAACACGCGGCAGCATCACTCAGTAAAAACAATGCACATCGCTATAGCGCGCTCAAAGCTAACTTTATAGAGCATCATTTAAAACGTGCGCTGAATGTCCGGGAACCTTAGAGATAATTTCGTGGCCGAGATGCTATGTTCGATATAAGGGGCATACCCAGCGCCAGATGCAGCCATCCCCTCAACATTGCACTTTCCCCTCACCTCCGCGGCCTTCTCAGCGCCAGCCAGCCCGCCACAACGGTAAACGCCAGCACCACCAGCACTAGAATCAAAAAGCCGTGCGGATTGCCCGCCAGCGGGATGCCGCCAACGTTCATGCCGAAGAAGCCGGCGACGATATTGATCGGCAGCGCCAGCACGGTGATCACGGTTAACAGAAACAGCGTGCGGTTGCTCTGCTCCATCAGGCGCGCGGCGATCTCCTCCTGCAGCAGCCGAATGCGCTCCATCAGGCTGGCGAGGTCGTTAAGCACCACGCTGAACTCCTCGGTAAAGGCGCGCAGCTCGCGCAGGGTATCGCGGTTCAGCCAGGCGGGCGGACGATTCAGCAGGCGAAACAGCGCGGCCGGCTCCGGCGCCAGCAAACGCTGAATACGCAGCAGCATGCGGCGCAGCTGCCCCAGCTCGCTGCGGTTCGCCTTGATCGCCGGGCTGAGCAACCGCTCCTCGATCGCGTCCACCGCCAGGCTGGTGCGCCGCACCACCTGCTCCAGCTGCCGCTCCTGCTCGCCCAGCAGGCTGAGCAGCATCTCTTCAGCGTTGCGAAAGGCGCACGACTGCAGGCGCTGGTGCATGCGTTCGATCATATCGACCTGGCGATAGCGCGCGCTGACCAGCAGCTGGCGACGGCACCAGATCCAGAGGGTGGCGTTCTGCGCGCTGTGCTCTTCCTGGCTAAAGGTGACGTCATTGAGGATCGCCATCAGCGCCTCGCCCTGCTCCGCCAGCCGGGTGCGCGACGAGGCGGAATGGATCTCTTCGAAGAAATCTTCATCAACCTGAAAATGGCGCTGAACCCAGTGCTGAGCGCGGGCGTGATTGAGGTTGATATGCAGCCAGAGAAACTCGCCGTCGCGGGGCGGTCGCTCTCCGGCCTGCACCGCTTCGCGCGCGTTCAGGCGGCGCGGCGGCGCGTCGGGCGAGATCAGGTAGCCATGAATTAAACCGGCGACCTCGTCGTCGAAATCGGATTTATTAGGCGCAAGCAGGAGCTCAGAAACCATGGATAGACTAACTATCAGAGCGGACCAGATCCACAGCCTGATGCAGAGTGATGACAGAATAATGACAGCGGCCGCGCAACATCATTGTTCTGTCATATAAAGCGCGTATCCCTGCCAGTAATGGGTGCGGACAGGGCGCGCCCGTCACTATCCACCGAGGTGTTTATGAGCGAAAACAGCTTATCGTCATCCCCATCGGTTGCCGGGCGTCCCAACCTTACTGGCAAGCGCAACCGTTTTTCAAAACCGCTGTTTCTTATCCTGCTGGTCGCCGGGCTCTCTTTTGCTGGGTTCAACTTGTTCAGCGACGTACAGGAGACCGACACGCCGGTCACCAGCTACGTCCCCTTCTTTCTGCTGGGCCTGGCGCTGGTGATCGCGCTGGGGTTTGAGTTCGTCAACGGCTTCCACGATACCGCCAACGCGGTGGCGACGGTGATCTACACCCACTCGCTGACGCCCGGCGTGGCGGTGGTCTGGTCAGGACTCTGCAACTTTCTCGGCGTGCTGCTCTCCAGCGGCGTGGTGGCGTTCGGCATTATCTCGCTGCTGCCGGTTGAGCTGATTTTGCAGGCGGGCAGCGGCGGCGGCTTCGCCATGGTCTATGCGCTGCTCTTCTCCGCCATTATCTGGAATCTGGGCACCTGGTATCTCGGCCTGCCCTCCTCCTCTTCCCATACGCTGATCGGTTCGATTATCGGCGTCGGCGTCGCCAATGCGCTGCTGCACGGCCGCAGCGGCATGAGCGGCGTGGACTGGGATCAGGCGATTAAGATCGGCTATTCGCTGATCCTCTCGCCGCTGGTGGGTTTTATCTGCGCCGCGCTGCTGCTGCTGGCGATGAAGGCCTTTATTCGCAACCGCGATCTCTATGAAGCGCCGAAAAGCAACGAGCCGCCGCCGGCCTGGATCCGCGGCCTGCTGATCCTGACCTGCACCGGCGTCTCCTTCGCCCACGGCTCCAACGACGGCCAGAAAGGCATGGGGCTGATTATGCTGATTCTGGTGGGCACCATGCCGATCGCCTATGCGCTGAACCGTTCGCTGCCGCCGGATCAGATCCCGCGCGTGGCGGCGCTGGCGCAGGTGACGGAAAACCAGCTGCTGCAGCTCCAGCCTGCCAGCGCCCGCCCGCCGGTCGCGCGCGACGTGCTGACCGACTATGTGCGCACCAATCAGATGAACCCTAACGTGCTGCCCGCGCTGGCGCTGACGCTGGGCGACATCAGCGAGCAGATCCGCCGCTACGGCTCCATGGAGAATATCCCGGCGCAGGCGGTATCAAACACCCGCAACCAGATGTACCTGACCTCGGAGTCGATCAAGCATATCCAGACCAATAAAGTGGCGATGCCGGAAGAGACGCAGCGCAATCTGACGGCGATCAAGCATGAGCTGGACAGCGCCACGCGCTTTATTCCGATGTGGGTGAAAGTGGTGGTGGCGATTGCGCTGGGGCTCGGCACCATGGTCGGCTGGCGTCGTATCGTGGTGACAGTGGGCGAACGCATCGGCAAAACCCACCTTAACTATGCGCAGGGCGCCAGCGCGGAGCTGGTGGCGATGGCGACCATCGGCGCGGCGGACAGCTTCGGCCTGCCGGTCTCCACCACCCATGTGCTCTCGTCCGGCGTGGCGGGCAGCATGGCGGCCAACCGCTCCGGCCTGCAGCTCGCCACGCTGCGCAATCTGGCGATGGCGTGGATCCTGACGCTGCCGGTTTCTGTTTTACTGGCCGCCGGGCTCTACGCCCTTTTCTCGCAGTTCTGACGGCCGTCGGCGCGGCGTTACGCCGCGCCGCTATAGCGCTGCATCAGACGCAGCGTAATGGCGAAGGCGCCCAGCACCATCATCGCCGCCGCCAGGTAGACCGACTGCATGCCCCAGTAGCCAATCAGCAATCCCGCCACCGGGCCGGTCAGGCCGAGTCCCAGATCGAGAAACGCCGAGTAAACGCCGAGCGCCGAGCCCTGATCCTGCCGCTCCACCTGCTTCACCGCCTCCACGCCCAGCGCCGGGAAAATCAGCGAAAAACCGCAGCCGGTCAGCAGCGCGCCGAGATCCACCAGCAGGCTGCTCTCCGCCTGCCAGATAATCAGCAGCCCGGCGCACTCCAGCAGCAGTGAGACGATAGCGACGCGCAGCCCGCCGAAGCGCGTAATGGCGCGGCTGAACAGCAGGCGGAACAGCACAAAGCCGAGGCTGAACAGCGACAGCGCAAAAGCGGCGCCGCTCCAGTCGCGGCTGGCGAAGTAGAGGGTAATAAAAGTTGAGATGACGCCGAAGCCGATGGTGCCGAAGCCGAGTGCCAGGCCGAACAGCCAGACGCGCGAAAAGACGCGATGAAACGGAATGCGCTGCCCCTGACTCACCTCGACCGCCGGTTTGCGGCTCGCCAGCAGATAGCCTACGACGCCCATCAGCGCCACCAGGCCGGCAAAGCCGCTGATACCTAGCCCCTGGTTCAGCATCACGCCGAGCGGCGCGCCGATCGCCATCGCCAGATAGGTGGCGACGCCGTTCCAGGAGATGACGCGCGCGGTCTGCAGCGGCCCGACGATGTTCATGCCCCACAGCGTGGAGCCGGTGCTGCTGAAGCTCTCGCCGACGCCGAGGAACAGGCGTCCAGCCGCCAGCAGCAGCAGGCTGACCAGCGGCCAGTCGCGGCACAGCGCGGCGATAATGGTCATCACGCCGCTCATGCCGCAGAGCAGCGTGCCGAGCATCACCACCCGCTTAGGCCCCAGGCGATCCGCCAGCCGGCCCGACTGCGGACGGCTCAGCAGCGTGGCGAAATATTGCAGGCTGATAATCAGCCCCGCCACAAACGAGCTGAAGCCGAGCTGGTTATGTACGAAGCCCGGCAGCACCGCCAGCGGCAGCCCGACGGAGAGATAGCAGAAGAAGGTGAAGATCAGAACCGAGAGAATGCGTTTGTTGAGTTGACCGTTAGTCAGTACCGCGACATCAGACATAGCAGGCTGGCTTGTTGTGAAAAATGGCTTTCACTATACGCTTAGCCTGCTAACGGGTCGCCTGAATTTTTGTCACAGGGCCAGGGAGAGGGCCTGTTGGTCGATCGCCTCGGCGATAGCGGCGGAGTGTTTCAGCGTGCGGATAGAGGTGAACAGACCGTCCGCCTGCGGATAGGCTTTACGCAGGTAGCCGAGCCACTGCTTGATGCGCGCAACATGGTAGAGGCCGGTGTCGCCCTGCTTCTCCAGCCGCGCATATTTTTGCAGCAGCGCTACTACGTCGGGCCAGGCCATCGGCGCCTCGTTGTACTTTACCACCCGGCTGAGGTTCGGCACGTTGAGCGCGCCGCGACCGATCATCACCGCATCGCAGCCGGTCGCCTTCAGACACGCCTGCGCGCTCTGCCAGTCCCAGATCTCGCCGTTCGCCACCACCGGAATACGCAGCCGCTGGCGGATCTCGCCAATCGCCTGCCAGTTGATCGCCTCGGCGCGGTAGCCATCCTCTTTGGTGCGGCCGTGCACCACCAGCTCGCTGGCGCCCGCCTGCTGCACCGCGTCGGCGATTTCAAAGCGCCGCTCGCCGGAATCCCAGCCGAGACGCACTTTCACCGTGACCGGCAGATGCGACGGCACCGCCTCGCGCATCGCTTTCGCGCCGCGATAGATCAGTTCGGGATCTTTCAGTAGCGTGGCGCCGCCGCCGCTGCCGTTCACCAGCTTCGAGGGGCAGCCGCAGTTGAGATCGACGCCCCAGGAACCCAGCTCGGCCGCGCGCGCCGCGTTCTCCGCCAGCCATTCAGGATACTGACCGAGCAGCTGCAAACGCACCCGCGTGCCCGAAGGCGTGCGGCTGTTATTGCGCAGCTCGGGACAGAGCCGGTAAAACGATTTTACCGGCAGCAGCTGATCCACCACGCGCAAAAACTCGGTGACGCAGAGGTCGTAGTCGTTGACCTCGCTCAGCAGCTCGCGCACCAGCGAATCCAGCACGCCCTCCATCGGGGCAAGCAACACCCGCATGGCGTTACGCGGTTCCGGTTTTCTTCGCAGCCGGACGACGCGACGGACGCGCAGGCCTGTCGCCCTGCGCAGGCTGGCCCTGACGGCGCGGCTGCGGCGCACGTTTGTCGCCCTGCGGACGTGCAGATGACGGCGCGCCGCCCTGCCCACGACCGCGGCTGCGCGGCTGCTGTTGCTGGCCGCGACCGTTTTGAATCGGCTCCGCCTTGATGCTCGGATCCGGCTCGTAGCCCGGCACCGCCATACGCGGGATCTCGCGCTTCAGCAGGCGCTCGATATCGCGCAGCAGCTTGTGCTCATCCACGCAGACCAGAGAGAGCGCGGCGCCGGTGGCGGCGGCGCGGCCGGTACGGCCGATACGGTGCACGTAATCTTCCGCCACGTTCGGCAGCTCATAGTTCACCACGTGCGGCAGCTCTTCGATATCAAGACCGCGCGCGGCGATATCGGTCGCCACCAGCACGCGGATCGCGCCGGTTTTAAAGTCGGCCAGCGCGCGGGTACGGGCGCCCTGGCTTTTATTGCCGTGGATCGCCGCGGCGGTGATGCCGTCTTTATTCAGCTGTTCCGCCAGGTGGTTGGCGCCGTGCTTGGTGCGGGTAAACACCAGCACCTGCTGCCAGTTGCCTTCGCCGATCAGCTGCGACAGCAGTTCCCGCTTGCGCTTCTTGTCGACGAAATGCACCAGCTGCGACACCTGCTCGGAGGCGGTGTTGCGGCGCGCCACTTCGACCTGCTCCGGGTTGTGCAGCAGTTTTTCCGCCAGCGTTTTAATGTCGTCGGAGAAGGTTGCGGAGAACAGCAGGTTCTGACGCTTCGCCGGCAGCTTGGCCAGCACGCGGCGGATGTCGTGGATAAAGCCCATGTCGAGCATGCGATCCGCTTCGTCCAGCACCAGCACTTCGATCTGCGACAGATCGACCGCGTTCTGGTGTTCCAGATCGAGCAGGCGGCCCGGGGTGGCGACCAGAATATCGACGCCGCCGCGCAGTTTCATCATCTGCGGGTTGATGCTGACGCCGCCGAACACCACCAGCGAACGCAGTTCCAGGTATTTGCTGTAGTCACGCACGTTTTCGCCGATCTGGGCGGCGAGTTCGCGCGTTGGGGTCAGGATCAGGGCGCGCACCGGACGACGGCCGCGGCCTGTGGCAGCCTGAGTAGAGAGTTTTTGCAGCAGCGGCAGCGTAAAGCCGGCGGTTTTGCCGGTACCGGTCTGCGCGCTGGCCAGCAGATCGCGCCCGGAGAGCACCACAGGGATTGCCTGGCGCTGGATAGGCGTAGGTTCACGGTAGCCCTGTTCAGCGACCGCACGCAAAATATCGGCGCTCAGGCCGAGAGAGTCAAAAGACATTAAGTGTGTTACTCCGGTCCGCCCTGACCGCGATTCACGGTGT
>Ga0157363_1001653_pt1 | contig 18842 bp, 12 predicted proteins | sample AttsexASBM1_FD_111477 | JGI IMG/M metagenome (GOLD analysis project Ga0157363, IMG submission 111477) | Fungus gardens microbial communities from leaf cutter ant in Ribeirão Preto, State of São Paulo, Brazil - Atta sexdens ASBM1 | ecosystem: Host-associated > Fungi > Mycelium > Unclassified ... | reverse complement strand
GACCCTGTAGTTTGCTTACTTCAGCAAAGCTCTTAACTGGCTATCTAGTAGTGGGGATTACAAGAGAACTCGACAAGGAGCCCTCGCTGCATTGCTACCCTATTTATATAATTTACAAGTGGTCCATGCTACAACAATGTGTCTACTGCGCCTCTTGCCCTAAAGGCCATATGTCTACCTCATGTCTACTCTGCAGTGACTGTGCAAGACTGTGCATCCTGTCCTAACATCCATGTGTTGACCATGTGGTAGCAATGTGGTGTACATGCTCCCTGATGTCATCATCTAGGCTCTTCTAGCCTCGTAGACCCTTCTAGACCATTCTAGGCCTATGACATTATCTTACATAACTTCTAGGTCATGTGCCCTTTTCCCATTGTAGACTAATAATAATACTACTGTCCTATTTCTGTCCTAACCCTAACCCTACCAAAGTCTGTTCACACTCTCGTCTTATAACAGCTAGCATGTGTATCAACTTAGGACATTGGCCATTGCACTTCAAGTCATCTTTGTCTATTATCATTTCTAAGCCTAATAAGGCTGCTTATGACTCCCTCAAATTCTTCCACTCCATTGTTCTCCTAAATATACTGGGAAAATTGATTGACAAAGTTATCAGTGAATGCTTATAATTTCACTCAATAGCAAACAACTTGGAGGACTCAAACAATAATTGACGACAAATGCTAGAGTTTTTTTTATCTATCTTATTCACTCTGGATGGATCAAGAATTTCTAAACAAGTACATTGGTGTTGTGGCAACCACTGGACACAATGTCCAATAGTAGCACAAGGCAGCAAATCTCTTAGAATAGATATAAAGTAGAAACTTCACAAGAGAACTCAATAAGGAGTCTCTGCTAAATTAGAGTCCTATATATACAAAACAGGCCTGGTACATGCTACCAATAATTAAGCCTGCCCTATTGTCCATGCTACAACCTTATGTCTGCCTTATTTTCTACTCAAGGCCACTATGTTGTATACATGTGCCCTGATATCATCTTCCAGATCCTTTCACCATATTCTAGGCCTATGACATCACATCATGTGACCTATCATGTGACTTTAGTGTCATGTGCCTCCTCATCATCAATAAAAGGAAAAAGAAATTCAAAAGAAAAGAAATATAAAATCAAGAAAAATAGATAAAAGGAAAAAATGTTAGTATCCAAAGCATTCCATAACAATTGGCATTTGATATCACCTAATTTTTCCCATTGCTTAACCATCAGCTGATTCCTCTTATCTTGGACAAAGTGGGATTCCATCCTAAAGTATCTCTTTTCTTTTCCAACTATTTGGTAGGCAGAAAAACCCATTATTTATGGAACAATTTCATTTCTCCTTCTTTCAATGTGGATGTAGGTGTAGGTCAAGGGTCTGCCCTATCTTCAATCTTATCTGTGCTTTTTATCTCTCCAATTTTTCACATTTTTAAAAAAAGAGTAAAAAATCTAGAAATTTCCATATCATTTCTTTTATTTGTTGATGGTCTTTTTATTTCTCAAGAAAAATCTTTGGATAAAACAAATGCTAACCTTTTTTATAGATACAACATCATCCCCTTCATATTAGAGCAATTTGGTCTTGTTGTTGAGTATGGAAAAACTAAAGTTTTTCCAGGTCGCATGACTTCTTTGACCCTCAGCTATATTAGAGGTCCTATCCTTCAACCTAAAGATTCATGGAATTATCTAAGGTTTATCTTTGATAGAAAATTCACTTTACACCAACATATCAAATTATATACCAATAAAGCTCTGTTTATAGTCAAGTATATGAAAATACTTGGAAACTTGATGTATAAACTTCTTTCTTATTAGAAATGCCTTCTTTACAGAACATGTGTTCTTCCTATTGCTCTCTACAGCTTCTCTCTATGGCATTACAATAAAGTGCCATTATATTATCCACTTAATATGCTCAATAGAATACAATCAAGAGCAACACTATGAATTCTTAGTGCTTTCCGCATCTTACCCTTTATGGAAGTAGAGGTTATTACTGGCCTAATTCACATCTATCTACATCTTCACAAACTGAGTGGTAGATACCAATTACAAATGTCTATACTCTCTCAAAACTATACTATTAAATCACTTCTTAAGAGAAGATATGCACCAAACTCTCAACCTCATTGTCTTTTCTTGGAAAATATGACTTTCAAGTAACAGCAAAAAATCAAGAGTTCTATTGTTGATACTAACAATTGTCTCAATGGAGTTTTTCCATCTTTTGACTCTTTAAATAGTGAATTCTTTCCAGATCTTCAACTGATTGATATTTTTTCTAGTCATATATTTTAATGTTTTATTAGAACTGAATACAGTTATTGTTATTTTGGATGCTAGTATCAAAAACAATGTTACTACATCTATTGTTCATGTTCATTCTTTTTAACAACCCTTTGAAGAAGACATTTTATCATACTATTGACATTATGTCAATAGAGACAGAATTATTTGCTCTCAGATGTGGGATTAATCAGGCAATTCAAATCTCTGGTTCTTCTCACATCATTGTAATCACAGATGCCCTTCATATAGCACAAAATCTTTTTGACTTCTCTATGCATCTTTATCAACTTCAATTGATTATGATATCAAAAGACCTTAGAGTATTCTTCAATAGTTATTTAAATAACTCCATAGAATTTTGGAATTGTCCTAGTGATGAAAAATGGCAACTCTATGCTTCAGTGGATAAGAAAACAAAGAAATTTAACTCTATTCTAGTAAAGTGTTATAAGACTTCAACAAGAAGGAATAAGGAAATTTCTTCTCTTGAAATCTGATATTTTGAAGGTTATATACCACTATTTGATGATATTGTTGTATTTTTCTCTTAAATAATGATCGTTCAGTTATTGAATCCTCCTATACAAAAGGAGGCTTATGGATTAAGCAATTTAGCTTTTCAAACTCGCTTTGCACTTAAGCTACTTGAGCTATCACTAATTATGCTGCAATAGAAGAATACCAACTCAGATTCTTCCTGAGAGAGGAGTTCAGTGGTCTGTATGGATTATATCTAATTAAATCAAGATGTTATATTCTCTATAGTTGTAGAAGATTTAACAAATACTGGAATCTGATGAGAGATATGATTGGTCAGTTTATCTTATTTTTAGAGTTCAAACCAAATGCTTTCTTTAAAGAAGAAAGCATTATATAAGTATGCAATCTTGCTGCTATAGTAGTTGTAGTTTACCATATACATTTTCTTCTTTTATTTTCTTCTTTTCTCCTTAGTTTTATTTAATGTAGTTACAAAGTAGCTACCACAGTCTGTTCTCATACTCTGTGTAACAAATTGTTGATTAAAAAAAAAGAGATATGTAACATGTGACATGACATAATATTATAGGCCTAGAACATTGTGGAAAGAACTAGAAGAATAATATCAAGGTGCATGCTTATAGCATATACACCTTATAGTGTATACATAATATATTTACAGCTAACACATAGACATTAGGGTAGGGTTATTTATTGTTAGCACAGACCATATATTAGTAGTATATATAGTATTATCAAGATCAAGAAAAGTAGACTTAGTTTCTTTTTATTTTTCTTTCTCATTTTTATTTTCTTTTTGAGTTATTTTCCTTTTTTCTATTTTTAGAACTTAGGGTTAGGATCAAATCTGTGAACACAAGAAGAAAGGCATAGAAGGATAATGTCGTATAACATATACAATACATGTTGGCCTCGAGGCACACACACATGGTAGTTTAAGATAGGTTAGAAAGACTTAGCACAGACTAGGCACTTTTAGTATATAAGGTAGACAAATGCTGTATAGAGTTCTCTATTGAGTTCTCTTATGTAAACCCTATATAATATTTCTTCTTTTGACCAACTCTAAGGTCTTAAAGTTCGTAACAAGTATAGGAATACATTGGAAACTTTTTGTCAAGTTTTCTTATGATCCTTATGAGATTTTTATTATATAATGTTATAGTATACTTGGACATAAACATTTTTATCTATTTTTCCTGATTTGATATTTCTTTTCTTTTGAATTTTATTTTGGATGATAAAGAGGTATGTGACTACAGTCATATAACATATCACATAATATAAGATCATAGGCCTAAACTCTGGGAGAAGGGACTAGAAGAATGATATCAAGGTATATGTTAACAGCATGTTCACCTCATGGTATACACATGGTATACATATGGACAATATATGGATATTAGAGCAAGAGTATTTATCATTAGCATGGACCACTTATATATTGTATAAATAGTATAGGAATATAGCAAGGACTTCTTGTTGAGTTTTCTTGTGATCTCTATGGAATATCCATCTTTCTAAGAGATTTACTCTAGTAACGCTGTTTAGTCTTTGTACTGAGTAGTTGCCACAACATATAAGACTACTTAGTATACTATTGATTGTCTTGATTAGTAGTTACCACAACACTACCTGTGCAAAAGATGTCCATAGGTAGTAGTATATGTGATTATGTAATATGCTGACTATATAAGAAGTAGTCCTGAGAATAAGTAAGTCCACAGTAACTCTGATAAGATTATTTCTAACAATATTTGTCACAATGTATGCTATAATTGTAATATTTACATATTTTATCTTTATCTAACTAATAAGTAAGAATGTATTGTCTAGTTACTTATCCTCTGGGTTCTTTGTCTGTTAAGCACAGAATACACTTTAAGTAAAAGTGTTATAAACTTTATTTAACTTATATCTTTGTAGCTACTTATAAGAAAACCTATTTCTCAAACTCTGCAAACTCTGTATTCTTGGACTTAGACTTTTTATTTATAACTATCTACTGATTCATACATTAATGCTTATCCAATTTCCTATACCATAGATATTTCCAAGCTATCTGTAATTATATTGTTATGAACTTAGGCTTAAGTGTAAGAGCAAAAAAATAACCTTGTGTTGGATAACATAAGAGAACTCAATGGAGTTCCAAGTACAAGACATTTACCTTACATATACTTGGATGATAGTCTATATGTCAGGAGTATAGTATGTAGTACACATATAGTACCAGCCAGATATCAAAGCTAAGCTTAACATTACACACTTTTAGTGTAACTGGTTTAGTAGTTGGTTTGTTTCTAACATAATGTCAAGCTTCCAAGCAGTTGGTAGTTCAACTTCTAGTAAAACCATTTGTTATGAACTAAAGCCCTTAGGATTGGACAATAGAACAACTCTTGTATTGAGTAACACAAGAGAACTCGATAGAAATCTCTTTACAAACTAATCTACCTTATATACTACTAACCATGGTCTGTGCTCACTACTGTGCACCCTACCCTAAATGACCATGTGTAGAACATGAGGTCAACATGTGTTATCCATGTTGTATGATGTCATTTGTTCTAGAACCTTCTACTCCATTCTCCCAAGTCTTGTGATCAATGTTGTGACTACACTATCAGATTGTGACTGATGTAACATTGTGACCGATTACTTCTAACCCTAACTCTAGTTATTCTAAAAATAGAAGATAGAAAAATAAAAAGGAAAAAAAATAAAAAGAAAAGAAAAATTAAACTGAAAAATGAAGTCTACTTTCAATGATCTTGACACCATTCTCTTTAAATGGACAGTTGTTAACATAAAAGCATGATGTGGTCAGGAGTGTCACTAGAGATGGTATTATTTGCTTAGCTACATATCTCTATTAGACTGGACATTCTGTGAAACAGAGTTTGCTAGGTTCTTTAGAAACTCCATAAGACTGTCAAGGCTCTGAAACTATAATATATTGTATAATCCTTGGGTGTAGCTATTCATATAACTTTCATGTGGGAACCATATGCCTTGAAAAGGGGATATTTTTAAGAGTACAGTATGAAGTATATATATAGTACTAGCCCGATGTCAAAGCTAAGCTTGATATTGCATACTTTTAGCATAACTATTTTAGTGGCTGGTTTGTTTCCAACAAGAGATTGAGTTCAATAAAAGTTATTTTTGTTGATTATCAGACTAGTGAATTATAGTATAACTACTAGTCTTGTGTACAAGTTGGATATATAGGAGATGCTTGGGATTTCAGTGTATCACTCTGAGCAGAGGTGATACACTGATGGTATAATAGAAGAACTCTGCTATAAAAGACCAAGTTCAATAGAAGTATTCTAGTTGTTATATTACTGCTATGAGAACATATTGCAAGTAGGATGGCCATTATGGAAGATAGGTTTGTTTTATGGATATTATAATGACAGAATCATCATGGAGATGTATCTTCAGAATGGGTGGACTTAACATATAACAAAAGATCTCATCTATCATTATTTAGAATATTACTGGGGAATTTATAAGTCTAAAGAACATTACAGTTGATTTAAACAACTTTTTTGGGGTTATAAATACTGCTTTTTACTTGTATCACATCTTTATTCATATATTATTATAATCCTATTGTAAATATAGCTTAGTAAATACTTTTTTGTACTTATTTTTTCTACAATGTCTGAAATTAAGATAAGAAATAATTATTTTGAATTTTTTATTTATTTAAATACTGATAATCTTGAGCTACTCTCTTTTTACCATCCTTATTTTCTACAAAAAATACAAGTACTATTTGAAGCAACTTCAAAGATTTAATATACTTTTTTTGTTATAAACTTAAGACTAGAGTTAAATTAGAAGAACAATCTTAGATTGGGTTGATCACAAGAGAACTCAATAGAGCTCTTAAGTACAATGTATTCTATTTATATACACTAGGCTGATAGTATATGCTATACTAAATCCAGCCTACTCTAAAGACTATGTATATTATATACTGTTGACATGTTGTATGACATCATCATTCTAGAATCTTCTATATTCTTTTGTGATATGTGACTGATGTATGATACTGAGTCTCATAATGTGACAATGTAATGTCATACTAAATCTTAACCCTAATAAAAAGAGATGTAAAAGAAAATAAAAAATGAAAATGAAAATGAAAAGAAGATGGAGTTTACTATTCATAACTCTGACACTTTTCTCAATTGTTCTTCTATGAACTCATACACCTTTTCTCTCTCTTTCATTAACAATGGATATACTTTCTCTTTCCTCAGCACAAACTCTTTCTTCACTTCTATTCCCTTTCTTTGTTGGCATTCTCTCACTTACTTTCTTTCCAAAGATATGAATCCACTTGTAGAACCTTTGAGAAATCAATTTCTTGGCCTTTGCTTCAGACTTTGCTACTTCCTCTCTCTCATTCCAAATTTTCTCTTTCTCTGCTATCTTCTTCACTTCCATCACTCTTTCTTTCTTTGGTTTTCTCTTTTTCTTCTCTCACTTCTTTTCCTCTTTCTCTTTCAACTTCTCTTATTTTTATTTTTGCTACTACAGTTTTTTCTACTTTGGTTTTTACTGTTTTTTACACTCTTCTGGACACCTTGTCATCTTTATCTTTCCTGTTCTCCAATCAATTTTAGGATTATGGTGAGCTAGCCATGGTATTTCCAAAATCATATTCCACTTTTGACCTTCAATCACATTGATTTCCATTCTTTCTTTATATTTCTGGTATTAAATATTTACTTCCACTATATGCTTAATTGATCTCTCCTTATTAAAGGAACCATCCATATTTCTCATATATATAAGTATTTCTATTTTCTTTAACTTAAATTCTTGTTTTCTTGCAAATTCTGAACTTATAACTAATCTTATTATACCACTATCCAACAACACTTTCACCATTACTTCTTTCTAAGTATCAATCCTCTCCAACCCAATCTTCACTATAACTTCTCTTAATGTATCTCTATTGTTTAGGTCACAGCAGGATGTATTATCTATTACTCTACTAGATATTGCAAACTTATTATTACTAGAGCCTAGTCAAGGACTACCAGATTCTCTTTTTTATTTAAATTATTGTTCATATTGTTCAAATCATCCTCATATTCAAGCCTCTTTCCTCATTATATAATTCATCTATTTCTGTAGTTTCTTACCAAATGTCTAAAATCTCCACAGCTGTAACAGTTTCTTCTATAATCTATCTTCATAACATAGGGATTCCACCTAGGGGCAAATCTTATCTACTGCTATTATGGATTTACCACAGCCACATTTGTCCTCTCTAATCCTTTCATTGGTGTAGGCTCTACTAGTACCCTCTGTGAGATCTCCTACCTTTTGGGCTAAATTTGAGGCTGAGGCAATTATTGCTTTTGTGTCTCATCAGTAGTTGCTGATGTGTTTATTCTTAGAGCTAAAAGCTCTATTTCTCTCTTTTCCCTCAATCTTTCTTCTTCTCTTCTGCTTTTCCTCTAATGTTTATCCGAGTTCATTGCCTGCTCATACTACTGCTCAATATTTCTAAGAGGTCATTCTGTCTCCATTAACTTTCTTTTAATCATTCTGTTTATTCCACTCTTAAACTTTTCAATCAATAGCTTTTCTTTATACCCACTTTCTCTGGTTGTTCTTCTGAATTCTTGTACAAACTCTTCTATCATTTTTCTTTCTTGTTCTACCTTCTTCAGTTCTACTGCCTTCATCATCTCATCATTTCCTTCTCTGAATTCTTCCTTTAAATCTGATAAAAATTCTCCTACTGTTGCATAACTCAAACTTTCACTTTCCAAATTTTCTATAACATTTTCCTTTCATACATCTGCTGATTCTTTCTGTACATATGACAAAACCCACTATACTTATTCTTCTACTATATTATTTCTCATTTTCATTCTGATAAAAAGTCTATATGCCATTAAAAAACCTGACACCTTTCCTGCTTCTCTATTGAATATTGGTGGCTTGGCTATGTCTATGTTTGATTCTGTATTAGGTCAAAAGATCACTGCTGCTTCTTCTCCTAGTCCAGCTTGAGTGATCAATACCTGTAAAATAGCTATTTAATCTCATTGCTGTTAAACTAATTACTCCAAGTTGATTGAGCTATATTGACTCATATTATAGTAAATGGATAGAGAATTGATTGAAGTAGATGATGATGAAAGTGGTGGTAGAGTGGGAAATAAGAATGTATAAAGAAATAAGACAGAGCCAGTGCTAGTTTCTCCTTCTAAATCATATTCTGAACTGGACTCAATCTTTGTAGGTGTTAGTGGGCCCTCTTCTTGTTTTACCTCACACTGTCTACTGACTACCTCTATTGACTACTGCTTTAAAAAATGTAAATGATTTTGTTCTAAGGAGAACATTCTACTCTAGACAAAGTCTTAGGGATACTTGCTATTCTTCTGTATATACAAGTCACAAGTGGACATTGCAGCACAGTACTCTTACATGAAAAGATACAAGTACTTTACTTGACACCATCCAATTAAACAATGAGTAATGTCTAGTTAGCAGTCTGGGCCTGATCACTGATATCCATGACTGTCCATGCTGAGTAGCTAGCTCTTCTTTATGTCTAGAGAAATAAAAACCAAGTCTATTGTTCACAATTTAAACATCACACTAGTCACATATTTTGGAAAATATACTTAGAGAGGTTGAGAAGGTTATTTTTCTTGAGGAGTAGAGAGATATGTTACTGTTAATACTGGAAGATAGTGTTAGTTTCAGTCAATTTTCAGGATAAGGTTTATAGTATGACTATCTAGTTTATATACTAAGTACTTTGCCTAAGATAGTATTTAGAGAAATAAAGATTATAAGCAGTTTACTTTGAGTCTGAGTAGTTCTTAGATAAAGAAATAAAGATCCATGAAATTACTAAAAAGTCTAAAAATAATGTTTAAGAATCAATTAACTTGAAATAAACAGAGTCAATCTACACTGGATAAGGTATATGTTAGAGTGATGAGTGAGATCTGCAGATTTTAATAGACTTTTATGATCTCTAGGAAGTTTTAAGTATATTGACTGACAAGTATAAGTGGTGCTCATCTCTAAGAAGTCCTAAGAAAATAAAATAAGAACTCCTAGGGACAACAACTATCATAAATACTACTAAAGTCCATTTCAATCTAGTGAAACAATGCTGACATAAGTACAGAATAATAGCAACCAGATAGCTAGAAACTCTAATAAAAACATCTAGAAATTTACTAGAAAAGGAAAGAAGAAAGCTTACAGCAGTAATACTAGAAGGGTTTAATAATAGAAGTTAATAGTATGCTTGTGAGAGTTTGCAGAGTCTGACAATATCACAAAATAAACTACTTACTTGTTTGTGATATCTAAATCTTAGATACATTCTTAGAGGTTTAGGAATAATTCAGAAGTTCAAGAGGATGATGATAATGAACAAAGATAATTGATGAATGATGAATGATGGTGAGAGATAAATGGTGTTATTAAGTTTGAGATTTAATTCTCAGATATAGAGATATATATACAAAAGAGTGATGATTTGTATATAAGTGTTATGGCAACCACTAGTCACAATGACCAATAGTAACATAAGCAATAAATCTCTCAGCAGGATATCAAGTAGGAATCACAAGAGAATTTGACAAGGAGTCTCTGCTGCATTGCTACCCTATTTATATAAATTACAGATGGTCCATGCTACTAATAATTAATCCTACTCTAAAGTCCATGTGTCATCCATAAGTGTACCATGTGTACACTATGAGATAAATATGCTGTTGACATGCTCCTTGACATTATCCATCTAGTCTATTCTAGTCCACTCTAGGTCTATGACCTCACCTTATATGATGTGTCATGTGACTGCAGTCATGTACCTCTTCATTATTAATAAAAAGAAAAAGAAAAAGAAATTCAAAAGAAAAGAAATATAAAATCAAGAAAAATAAATAATATAAAAAGAAAAATATTAGTCCTCATATGTATCATAACAATAAGCTGTTTTCATCACATAATTAATAATCATATCTGATTCTGTCATAGTAGATGTCAGGCTAATTTTAGAAAATTATCACATTCTGATCTAGTTACATCTATTTTAACTTATAGATAATGCCTTCTTTTCCATCTACACTTCTTATTCTCTTCCAGTATAAATTATACTTTCTATTCCATCTTAGATATTCTTGCTGGACTCTCAACAACTCTATAGATCTTTATCTCAGATATCTGAAAATTATCCAAAACCAGAGTAACTCACTTAATAGTCTCTATTTCTAGATAACTACTCTGGATAGTATACTTAGTATATAAGTCAGTAGTTATACTATAAAGCTTTATTCTGAAAATAAACTAAAACTAGTGCTATCTTTTAGTATTAGCAATAACAAACCTCTTATTTTCTAGTAGACTTGTCTGCCAAGACATTCTGAATATTCCTTCTGAAATATATAACCAATATAGCTAATAGAGATATAACATATAAGCTGAAGTCAAAGGTCATTCCAACTCTCATATTTTATATACTGTTATATGCAAGCCCACCTGTCCAGAAATTACATTTCCAAATTATACAAGCCCACCTTCCACAGCAGTCACCTTTCTCACAACACACCTTACAGTGGTGCTGCAACCCTCTGGGTATTCCATCTTTCATAGCAGAAATACTTCTATTCAACTTGGTCTTCTATGATGGAGTTATCTCTGTCAGTGTCTCAACACTAAAATCTCTGCTCAGGATAATAGGGGTTTTACTACTGAAACTCTGAGCATCTCCTATACTATCCATTTGTATATAAGACTAGTAGTTACACTGTAGTTTGCTAGTCTGATAATTGACAAAGATAACTCTTATTGAACTCGATCTCCAGTGTTCAATGGTGACACACCAATCAGCACTCACTTCTATCTCAGACTTCTTCCTATCATCTGAAGTTGTGACTATGTGGCAGACAAATGGCACAACACATAAGCTGAAGCCAAGGTCATTCTACAAGTCCACTCATCTCTGAGTTCATTCTGTGAACTTTCATCCTGGTGTGAACCGCACCTGACATATACCTAGATAACACAAGTTGCTAATTGGACTTCTAAGAGCTTATTATTAGATCTTAGATAACAGGATGTGAACTACATCTAATAAATATAACTAATTATACCACTATATTAATATACTTATATCTTTCTGAATACTAGTTGTGTTATAACTTAAAGACCTTAGAGTAGGTTAAAGAGAAAAAACCTTATATTGGATAACATAAGAGAACTCAATGAAGAACTCTGTACAAGATTGTCTACCTTATATACTAATTACTCATGGTCTGTGCTCTACTACTTTAGCCTACCCTAAATAACCATGTGTAAGCTTCAAGACCAATATGTGTTAAACATATTGTTATGATATTATTGTTCTAGAAGCTTTTACCATCTTTTATCATGTCATGTGATCATGTGATCATGACAGCATTGTAGTGTGACAGTTTGTGACATCACATTAAATCCTAACCCTAAGTTCTGAAATAGAGAATAAATTAAAAATAAAATGAAACTAAGTCCACTTTTTGCAATTCTGATGAGTTGATATATGATATATGATATATTATTGGAGACAGTTTGATGAGCACTTTTCAATACAAGTTTAATTATGTGAATCTGTTTAGCCATTTTTGAGATAATAGCTAATGAAACTTATAATTACTTTTATACATCCTATATATATGTAGATAGCCTCTATTTGGAGCTTTCTATAAGAAAATCCAACTTTTCATCAATACCAAACTCTGTAGGCTTTTCTACAGACTTTCTTGCCTTATCTTATTGCTAATAAACATTATCAGACTTACAGACTTCTCTAATTTCTGCTGTTAGATACTGTATTTGTACACTATCTTTCTAAAAGACTTCCAAATTATTGCTAGTTACTTCTTATCAACATTAAGTATAATCTGCCTTTTTAGGTAATATTTTAGGCATTTCTACCTATGTTCCTGACTATCTGCATACTATCATTCTGATGGTTAGCTTAGTATTGTTTTACTAAATTATAATAAATGCTAGAATATTTAGAACAGCAATTATCTTTAAAACACCTTATCTTGTTCTTTTAGGTTTTTCTAAAGGTAAGTTGTACTTGATTAGCATAGTCTATAATACATACTTAGGTTTTCCTAAAGATACAAACTTCATATAACTCTACAGACTTTGTTCAGTTGTTCTAACAGCAAAACAAGATCTTTTCTTGGGAACCTTGAAGCATTGCAAGTCTGGTAATCTTAGATTATTTACTTCATGTTTTAACTTCTCTCTCTCTTTCTCACTTCTTGATAGATGCCTGTTCCTAGTGATCACCCCATGATCACTGTCAATACTAACAAGACTTTAGAACTCCTCTAGTATTATGTATAAGAGGTAGCTGAGTGTTAGTATATCTTAGAACATAACATTAACAACATTTTTACTAGTCTTATAAGCTAACTCTGAGACTTGTGTACTTTAGTATTCAATCTTGCACCTATATCTATAAGTATACTCTCTTTCATATTAAAACTTTTATCTCTTACTAGCACTTCTATATTTAAAAACTTCTCTTGTTATTCTCAACTATATATACTACTTTTACTAGACTTGAGTAGTAACTAACAAACAGAACAAGCCTTTCTCAGCTTCTATTCTCTCTACATCTGGGTGTTTATGGAATAGTTTGTATATAATTAGGATAAAATTCTCTGGTGTCAAAATCGCAGAAAGTGGACTTAGTTTCTTTTTTATTTTATTTTTTATTTTTATTTTCTCTTGATTTATTTCCCACTATTCTTCTATTTTTAGAACTCTGGGGTTAGGGTTAAAAGTGATTGGTCATACTGTCATATCAGTCACATCAGATAGTATGATTCCAACATTGATCACAGGACTTAAGAGAAAGATATTATGAACTAAAGCCCTTAGGGTTGGACAATAGAACAACTCTTGTATTGAGTAACATAAGAGAACTCGATAGAGATTCCTTTACAAACTAGTTTACCTTTTATACTACTACCGATGGTCCATGCTTACTACTATGCACCCTACCCTAAATGACCATGTGTAGAATATGAGGTCAACATGTGGTATCTATGTTGTATAACGTCATTTGTTCTAAAACCTTCTACTTCATTCTCCCCAAGTCTCATGACCAATGTTGTGACCACACCATCATATTGTGACTGATGTGACAGTGTGACCAATCACTTCTAACTCTAATCCTACCTGTTCTAAAAATAGAAAAATAAAACGAAAATAAAATGAAAATGAAAAATAAAATAGAGAAAAACTAAGTCTACTGTTTGTGAACTTGACAAAAGAAGCCAAAGGGTCTAGAACAAATGATGTCATATAACATGAATACCACATGTTGACCTCATGTACTACACATGGTTGTTTAGAGTAGGGTGCACAGTACTTAGCACAGACCATCTGTAGGAGTATATAAGGTAGACTATTTTGTAAAAGAGCTCTCTATTGAGTTTTCAGAAATAGCTAAGCTGCAAAGTAGTTAAAGGGACTGTTTTGAGAAGAATCCAACATAAGAGTCTTTTTCATTCCCACATAGCTTAAATTCAAGAAGTTTTTTTATACTCACTTTTCTCTAATAAATGCTGTTACTGAAACTATCAACAAACTAGAAGGAATAATATATTATTAAAAGAGTTATATTGTAGAGGACTATTTAGATAAGTTTCAATTTCTTATTTTAGAAGCTAGCTATATTGACCCATATACTATAGTAGTTGTTAGAGCAACTAAACAAAGACTATAGAGATATAACAGAGTTGTATCTTTAGAAAAACCTAAGTATATATTGAAGAATATGTTAATTAAGTATAATCTATTTTCAGGAAAACCTAAGAAAACAGGATGAGGTTTTCTAAAGATAGTTGCTATTCTAAATATTCTACATTCTATTATAATATAGCAAAACAAATGTTGAGCTAACTATTAGAATGATAATTATTATAACTTAGATCTCAAAGATAAAACAAAAGTATACTCTTATATTAAGTACTATAAGAGAACTTGATAAAGTTCCAAGTACAAGCTAGTCTACCTTATATACTACAGACCATGGACTGTGTGCACACTACAACTAACTTATCCTAAAATCTATATGCTTTCCATAAGACTAATATATTGTTGTTATGCTATATAATGTCATTTATTTTAGAACTTTCTTTGTATTATGTGATTGTGACATGTGTGACTATTACATGTAATGTCACATTATGCTCCTTTGTCTAAGTTCAAAATAAAGAAAATATTATGGCAACTACTAACCAAAATAGTTAATAGCATACTAAGTAGTTTTATAAGGTGAGAATCTTATGGAGATCATAAGAGAACTCAACAAGAAGTTTCTGGTGTATTGCTACCCTATTTATATAGATAGTTCATGGTCTGTGCTAATGATAAATAACCTTATCCTAAAGTCCATACATCAGCTATAAATACGCAATATGTACATTATGAGATGAATATGCTATTAATATGTATCTTGATGTCATTCTTCCAGTCTCTTCTCCTAGATTCTAGGCTTATGACATCATGTCATGTGATGGTGATCATATATTGTAGCAACTACTAACTAAAATGGTCAATAGCACACTAAGTAGTTTTATATTATAAAGAGTCTCATAGGAATTATAAGAGAACTTGACAAGGAGTCTCTAATGTATTCCTATACTATATATATTACAACTTAAAGACCTTAGGATTAGTTAACAAGAAGAACCTTGTATAGGATTTATACAAGAGAACTCAATAGAAAACTCTGTACAAGATAGTCTATCTTATATACTAGATCTTTATGGTCCATGCTAGCTACTTCTAACCTACCCTAAACAGCCATGTGTTAGCCTTAAGGTCAACATGTGTTGCACATATTATATAACATCATCCTTCCAGAACCTTCTACCTCCTTCCATGTGTTATGTGACTTGTGACTCTGTCATCTGATGTGACCTGTTGTGTGACAGCGTGACCTCATCACTTTAACTCTCACCCTAAGTTCTAAAAATAGAAAAATGAAAAATAAATCAGAATGAAAATGAAAATGAAAAAAGAAACTGAAAATAAATAGAGTCCATCACTTTTATCTTTGACAATATATACTACTAACATATGGTCCATGCTAATGATAAATAACCCTACCCTAATGTTCATATATCATCCATGAGTATACTATGAGGTTAACATATTATAGACATATGTCTTAATATTATTTCTTCTAGTTCTTTCTATAATATTCTAGGCCTATGATGTAATGTCATGTGATGTGTCATATGACTGTGATTACATGCCTCTTCATCATCCAAGAAATAAAAGAAAATAGATAAAAAAAAGAAAATCAAAATAAAATATAAAATATGAGAGTTCAAGTATACCATGACAGAAAATAAATAGAAAAGAAAAGAAAAGAAATCAAGTCTATTTTCTTCAGCTCTGACAGTACTCCTCTTTTAAGGTTTTTTCTTATACTTTTCTGATAACTCTTCTCTTTTAAAGTCTCTTTTCTCTGCCTTTTTTTGTTTTCTTACTTCTATACTTACTCACTTTTCAAACTCTGTTACTGCTTTCTTTTCATTCTTCAAATTCTTCTCTCTTTTCCAGATATTATGCTTTGTTGTAAACCTCTTCCATTACACCAAGTACTTTACTACTTCTCTTATTTTTATTTTATTTAATATTTTATCCACTTCTCACTCTTCAACTCCATCTACTTTTATTAGTTTCAATTTCACTTTTCTTTTCATGTTTGCCTCTATTCTCAACTCTTTACTATAATTTGCTACAAACAGTGATACTTTTGTTGCTGAATACATTTTGTTGTTACTGCAAATTCAGCTATTGCTAGCTATTCAGGTCAATCTTTTTGCCTATAGTCTATAAGGAATTGAAGATACTGTTCCAACTCTTGATTTATTTATTCTGTTTGTTTATCTATTTGTAGATAAAAGGATGTCAACAACTTTATCTCAATTCTCGAAATTCTATCTAGTTTCTTAGTCAATTTTACTACAAACTGAGGTTCTCTATCCAAAATCATGCTTTTTGGTAATCCATATAATTTTCACATGTTGTCTCTAAATAACCTCACCAACTCTTTTGCCAATGTTCCTTCTGTTGTTGTCATAAAATAAACCATCTTGGACAACCTGTCACATACCACTAAGATCATATTCTTGCCTGCTACTAACAGCAACTTTATGATAAATGATGAAGTCTACTATCAAATGTGTCCATAGTTTTTCTAGCATCTTATTTGCTATCAGTTTTCCTACTAGTGCTTTTGTTTGATTCTTTATCTTCTGATACATATTGTATTCATTCACATATTTTCTCATATTCTTTGTCACTCTTGGTTACCAATAATTTCTCATCTCTATTGTCTTTTATCTTCTTCCATATTCAGTTGCTGGTATATCATGATATAGCCAGATTATTTCTATTTCTCATCTTTCAGTACATAAACCTTTTCTTTCTTAAACACCAATTTCTCTTTTATCTATCACTCATTCACTCTCAATACTTTTACTTCTGCTTTCTTCATTTCCTCTACTATTCTAACTACTTTCTTGTCCTTTTCTCTAGCTATTTTTATTTTTATCAATATATCTACTTCAGGTTTTTCTAACATTACTTCTGCTAAACTATAAATCCATTCTTCTTTTATTAATTTTTGATTTTCATTATCTTTTTTACTCCTACTTTCTAGTCTAGTCTTCTACTTAGTCCATCTGCTTTTTATATCTTTATTTTAGGCATATAATTTAAAGTAAAATCAAACCTAGACAAATACAAGACTTATTTAGTCTGTCTCCAATTTAACCTTCATGTCTTTATATGAAATACTTCAAATTTTTATGATCTGTCTAAACCTCAAACTTAAACTTAGTACTTTCTAACAAATATCTCTATGTTTCCAACTCTCTTATCACTGCCAACATTTCTTTGTCATGAATTTCATAATTGTGTTCTGTTTCATTCAATGATTTAGAAAGATAGACCACTAGTTTCTATCTTCCATCTATACATTCTATAAACAACACTCCTCTAGTCATATAATTTGATATATCCATCTCTATTCTCATCTGCTTATTCAAGTCTAGTGCCACTAAAATTAGTTCTATAGTGAATTTTTTCTTCAACACTTCAAACAACATTTTCTGCCTTATCTTCCATTCTCATTTTTGTTTTTTTCTAGTCAATTCATATAACAGTCTTACTATTTTGGCAAAGTTCTTCATAAATTGCCTATAATAATTAGCCAATCTTAAGACTTTCTGTACTTCTTTAACCAATTTAGAAACTGGCCAATTTAACATTACCTTTATTTTTTCTTCCTCTATCTTTATTTTATCTGGTCTAAGTACTACTTATGAAAATCCTATTTCTCTTACTTTCTACTTAAACTTCTCTGGCTTTACATACAAATCATTTACTTTCATTCTTATCAATATCTCTTCTATTAATTCATCATATTCAACTTCACTTTTTGTTTTCATCAACATATTATCAATAAAACTTGCTACTTATCCTGTATTAATCAAGTCTCTTAGCAACTCATTCATCATGGCCTAGAATGTGATCTATGAATTTGTCAAACCAAAAAACATAACTATTGGTTCAAATAACTCTTTTTGTGTTGTAAAGGTTGTTTTTTACTTATCTTCCTTTTTAATTCTTACATTATTATATCCCCATTTTAAATCCAACTTTATAATATCTTCTTGATCCCAATATTCTCAACAATGTCTGAAATAAGTAGTAATAGATTCTACAAAAAATACCAGCACAGTCTATAGTGACTTTAACAGTTGAATAGTTAATGTAAGAGAACTACAAACTCCAAAGTCTAATTCCAAAAACACAGAGATTTCTATATCTTTTCTGGTACTGTTGTGGCAACCACTAATTACAAAGACTAATAGTAGCACAACAAGTAAATCTCTCAGTATGTCAAGATCATTGACGGTGGACTTTATTGTATTTTTCATTTTCATTTT
>Ga0157363_1001651_pt1 | contig 18862 bp, 11 predicted proteins | sample AttsexASBM1_FD_111477 | JGI IMG/M metagenome (GOLD analysis project Ga0157363, IMG submission 111477) | Fungus gardens microbial communities from leaf cutter ant in Ribeirão Preto, State of São Paulo, Brazil - Atta sexdens ASBM1 | ecosystem: Host-associated > Fungi > Mycelium > Unclassified ... | reverse complement strand
TTAAATTTGTTCTAGCGTGTGCATGATCTTTATTTTATCCACAAAGCTTTTAATTCGATCAACGTGCTGAAACTTGATCTCCCAAAAAAGTTCAGTGCTAACAATTGTATCGTAAGTCTTTGTATTTCTTCATGAAAGTATTTCAACATAACGGTATGATATTACTGTTAGATGTGACTGTCCCTCATTATAAAGACTACTTTTGATAATTATGATATCATTATAACGTCTACGTTAATGTCAGTATCATGTAACATTATAACTTTAGTAAAATAGACGCTCTTATTGATCAGAAGAAATTCATTACGTTACGCAGATGTAGTTGATTCTTTTATTGTAATAATGTTCTGCTAAGCCTTTGTATTTGATCTTATCGTTTAATTATCGAATTTCGTACAAATTTATTCTGCTCTTCACTTTACCCTCTTTCCATCCCTTCGTTTCCTTTTCATCGTAGCTGCGCTTTCGTGCTCATTTCTCTTTTCGTTCTGGCCAGCAGCGTAATGAATTCGAGACGGTCATGTCCGTAGGGAGAACTTCTCTAGTTGAGTTTTCGGGATGAAAAAGAATACTTCACGAAGAGGAACAACGAGCTCAATAAACTTTGATTTCATCCGCACGCGATTACTTCAACACGAAACCTTATAGCACGACTTGCCCGAGCATGCATTGTTAGTAAATTTTCTCCTTCAATAGTACAACATACTTTCCTTTTAAGAATTTATTTGTGCATTGTTTACTTCAAAGAAATAATTTTATAAGGTTTGTTTTTTTATTACGCGATTTATATGGAGGCTTGATTTTTGTCATGCTCGATTAAGCATTATGCATTAATTCGTTAAGGATTATAATCAAGTCTTTCTCAACATTTGTTTTTGTGCAAACAGAAGCATGAGAAAACAAACAAAAATGAGAAAATTTTAATCATTAAATATGTAATTTTTTTTTTTTTTTTTTTCCCCAAGAAATATGAATATTTTATGATACACAATTTAGAAAAAAATATAGGTATGTATTTTGCATGAAAAAAATGGTTTTGCTGAAGTATCTAAAAATTTAGCTAGATACAGAAAATAATTTTGTTGAACTATCGAATTAATTATGTAAAATGTTTAAATTGATTGCTAGAATGCAAAAAACTGTTTTGCAGGATTGCTGAATCATGCTTGAATTTTTTTCATAATTATTTTGATTATTTTACAAAGATAGTTTTAGATTTGTATCTATTTATCTAATTTTTAAATTCAGGAAAATCGTTTTTTTCCGTCTAAAATTTAAAATATACATGCAATCTGTAAACATCTATAAACGTCTCAAATAGCATTCGCAATATAAATATAAATCGAAATGTAAGACATTTTAATGATATATTCTAGACGTCTTATGCCTCGATTTTGATATGCTGTCTGAAATATTTCTGTTATTTTTTTGTTAAAGAATATATTAAATTGAATATTTTTTCTTTTTGTCCTGTCTTCTCTCATTTTTTTCGATTTTTATGATTCTTTTATAGCCGTCGACATCAATGTACACTATATGATTATATTCATTTTCCATGTTTCTCTCTTTTCTCTATATTTTAAGACTTCGTATCGAGTTCTATGTGTATTTTGCTTATGTACATTGCGTTTACAGTAGATATATTTGATTACGAAATATCATCGTGTACGTGCGTGTAATGGCGCGTTGCACATGGTAAATGTAAAAGCACACAAGTCTGCGAGTTTTCTTTCTCGTGTTCTCGTTTTCTTTTCGTCGTGACAGTGCGATCATCTTCTGCGAAACTTCAGAACGAGAAACTGCGCGAGGTGAGGAGGTCAAAGGAGTGCGAGACACGGGGGAATAATATGCGACGGCTAGAATCCGTAGTTTCGCACGGGAAGGGAACAATGGACAAGATTAATGGCAAATGGGGCGAGTGCAGGGCAATGCCGAAGGATGCGACAGGAGTATGCAGAGGAGTGACTTTGCATAATTTGTCTTGCAGTAATATCTGAAACTCGGTAATATGAACTGTATGAATTGATCTGCAAAATTTGGACATTGGAAATAATCTGCGAGAGAACTTGTATGAAGAAATAATAATGAAATACGAAAGTGGATATCTGAAAAGCATTAATGCTATTTAAGAAAATATTAAGAAAACATAAATGTGTTGTAAATGATTTGTATCATTAAGACAGTATTTGTGTCTTATGTGTTTATTTAAATCATTGCTATAACATTTTATTTCTTTTTTGACCTTTTATTTTTAAAATAATTTCTATAAAAAAATGACAAATCAATTTTTTATATAATTAATGACAAGTTTTTTGAATTTAACTCTTCATTTAAACAATGAATAAAAATATTTAGATTATAAGAAGTTAAATAATAGAAAATTTAATAATACTTGATAAAATGTGTCACAGAAATTGTTTTTTTTTTGTTATATCACTTTCAATAATTGATTATTTTTTTTAGTATAATAGTCAGTGCGCCATTCATATTTAAAATTAAAGCAATTTGATAAAGCGATTTGATTGATATTTATATTGTTGCAAAAAAATATAACTTTCTATGGATACAGTTTTTTTATTGATATTTGTTATATTTGACTGCTGTAATGTTAATGTATAATTATGGTTATGCTCTAACTCATATACCTATATATTTTCAAGTAAGCATGTTTCAAGGAGTACAAATATAAGATAGTAAATACAGCTCGATGAAGAACATTCATCGTGTTTTTGCGGTTATTGGTTAGGCAATTTGTTTCTCGTTGGCCATCTTGCTGCCGTGGAAATGGGATATCGAAAAAATTCCAACCACCCATTTGCTTTACCGTTTGCATTTGCCAGAGCCTTGGGTATAGATCGCGTGAGATTGACAGTCGTTTTATTCGCGTGGATGAAAGCCATTTGCTGGCATCGGCGATTCATGTTAAAAGCAATCTGCAGTTGAATCGAAGCGGAGATTTTAATAGCGCAAAATTATTTTTTCTATCGTGTGACGTGTTTATTTTAGATTGTAAAAGTATCAAATTCGAGTAGCAACTTTGCTTAAAGGAACGTGTGATATATGCGATCTTATTCATTTACGATGCTTGGCATATGTGTGTGCGTGTATATGTGTGTATCGTCTTCTTTGCAATTCGCTTGGTTTGCTCGCGATTCTAAGGAACGAGGTGACGATGATGCACTCTGACGGTCTCTTGCTCTTATGGTGGTGCGAAGAATAGGATATTGAAAAATCCCTGCCTTTCATTGACATCCTGCCTTTTACTCTGCATCATACCCTCTTTCACCAATGGCACCCTTTCTCGTTCGCCACCGCTACTGAGAATGAATGCGTGAGGGTGCTACGAATGGTAGCAGGTGCGCTGTGTGAATTTATCGCGGTGGAAAGCTCGACTTATGAGCGCTGGTTGAGATTTGAATCAAGCGAAAAAAAAGATTGTCCTTCGGTCAATTTTCTATCCATACAAATTTATATCGTCACAAGTTTCTTTTTTGTTCAAAACTTGTTGCTCTCTCTCTCTCTCTCTCTCTCTCTCAATTTTTTTATTCATTTTTTATCTTATGATTGTAATATAAAATCTCCAGGAAATTGCTGTGCAATTTTATTGCAACAGTTTGTAGTTTTTACGATTTGCATAATTTTTGTAGGCCTTTTTACGTAGAGAATGTTGTATATGTTCTAATATTTTAAGAAAAGTATGTATTTTGTAATTTTTTCTTTAAATTGAGATTCTTAGACAAAATTATGGAGACTGATGTATTTTATAACAAATTAATTAAATTGACTCCTTAAAATATGTATTGTATGTAACAAAATCGATTTTTCTACGTAAAAAATTATTAAATATCTTTAATTCATTAGTTTGATTACGAATTATATCTTTTACGCGTATTTTGATATTAATTTATGTATTTGTTTTGCTGTTCGCAACTTCTAAGTTAATCAAAGTCGATACTTATCTTATACGCGCAAACACAATCTATTTGGTAAGAAGTTTGCGAGCAGCAAAACAAATATATAAATTAATCGATAGATATTGAAAGATATACAACATTAATTATACAGTTCCTGATAAATTTGAACGATATCTATTCCTAATAAAACTGATATACTAAAAGATATTTATAATTGATTGAACAAAATTGATTTCTCTACCTTTTCGGCAAAGAAATCAATTTTGTTCAGTATGTCAGTAACATATTTTATTGAGCCAATTTAATTAGTTCGTTAAAAATAGGTCAGTTTTTATGATTTTTCGAAGAATATTTCCAAGAAGACAGTTGAATGAGAAAAGTATTATTAGAGCTCTTTCGTCTAAAGAATTCTTGCGAATTCTGCCATTTGTTCTGCCGCCATATCGATCGATTTTGCTCGAGTTTATTCTCGATGGAGCCGACCGACTGCATCTGTGGTATTCCATATATCCATAGCAGCAAGCCACCGCGGGTGAACACTCGTGCCCGCAAGCCGCACTATCCTCGCGGCGAAAAGTGTTCTCGTACGATATCGCCATGACCACGGCAGACGGAGGTGGAGGTAGGAGGATCGGTGAGAAACATTTGAAATCAGTGTGTTCCCTGGAGACACATCGTAAATCGTGCGTTCCATTGTTGGCGCCTTTCCACATGCTACCACCACATCCTCTTTCTCGCTTCTTCCTGCTATGTCTTTCTCTCGTTGGCGCGTGCGAAATCCGAAGAAATTCGAGAAAAATCACATTATCGCTAACCTGTGAAACAAAAGTCTCAGAGAGAAAAAAAGGATTAGTGACGTTTCACAGCGAAATCTTGGTACACAAGCAAACTACCACCTTTTGTTCTCTGATTGAAGTATTGACATTTTGGGATACTTATCATATTTTTCTTTATATGTATATATAATATTTTTGTACATATTTTTCTTTACAGGTATATAATATTTATTCTTCGATTAGCGAGATAGATTTTGTTAAATTATAGCAATCTCATATTTTGTGAATCACCTCTAAAATCTGTTGAAGGTGTAACATTTTTAAAGTTATGATAATTAAATTAAGAATTATAATTTTTAGTTTAACATTTTTAGTTTAGTTTAAATTGTTTGATAAGTTTTCAGTGTTTCCTTTACTAAGTGCACTTCCGCCAGTTGCAGTAAATGAAACTTCGGCTTTATATTCACATTGAAATTATTAACATAATTCTTATTGTGATTATTTATTTCTTCTACCTTTGTTTAAAATTTATTTTAGACATAACTCGATGAGTTATGTCGTTTGAAGTATTGCAAGTTTTAGTGTGTGCACTCGATACATCTATGTATCAATTGACACTCGTTTCAATTAAATTTTCAATCAAAACTGACGAAGAAAAAATACAACTATATTTTTACAGATATCTATACGTACTGATATGTAGTTTAATTTAGAATAACCAATCACTCATTCCATTAACTTTTTCATTCTATGAAACATGCTGAAGGAAATGTAATGAAAGATTCTTTCTAGCATCTAATGCATTTTTAGGAATGGAATTTATTGAACAATGTGTGTTTTATATATATATATATATATATATATATATATATATATATATATTCAGATAAAACAATAAAATTATATTATTAGAGTAAAAAAATATTTATATTTAATATATTATAATTAATACTAAACGTAAATAAAAGAATTATTATATTAAGAATTATTTTTATATATAGTTTTGTCTTATATATTTATTGATATTTGTAAAAGAAAAAGAAATAACAACAATCACATCGTTTGGCGTTTTATCATAAATGCAAAAGTCAGTAATCTCCATATTTTATGAAAGTTACTGTGAAAGTAATATCACCTTGTAATATCGTGATTTTAATATAAGTTCCTGTGTAAAACATTTGGAAGGAATGCAGTCATTGGAATATTGAAAAAATATGTACTTTAGCATATACGCTTTTGTATACGACTGTCCAGTTTTTGTTCGCTGTCCCAGCAATACATTTGTATGAGCTTTCGCAATATCCCCATTTTGCTTTGCAAATGTAGCTGCCAACAAACCGAGTATTTTCCATTGACGTATGTCACTTGTTGAAAGTACAACTTTATCTTACGTATAGGATGGCAAATATTCCTTGTTGCTTTTTCAAATAGCCGCGTATTTATTATTTGTATAGATTACAAATGTACTCTTTAAAGTCTTAGATGGAATCTTATTTTAAAGAGTGAAATATGAAATAACGCTCTTAAAATTCTGTTATTCTTTTTTAAGACTAGCAGAATTTTTACTCTTTAGAGTGAGATTTCACTTCAAAGAATTCAGAGATTAAAGTAAAAACGCAGTCATCATGTTATCACACAAAATGTATTCACCGGTCAGATGTACATTTTGTAGTACATGATGTGTTAATACCTCGTCAATAATAGTCCTGTCAGGGTATGTTACACATGAGATCCTTGTAGCGCTGTACCGGAAACCCCAGAGATACCGTCGCCGAAATCTCGTGTTACGTTAGTATTCATGAGCAGGAGTGGTTTACCGTACGCGTCTGAGTAGCTATTCGGTCACTATTTTGACATAGACCAGCACTTTGTTTTACGATAGAAAATAGAATTGACTACGAGAATAAATGTTACTGACATAGTCGAAATTCTCGCGCGTATTCTCTCGTTAAAGTGTAATATGATGTCGTAGCTTTGTAACAATGCATTAGGAACGTAGAAGTACCGATAGAGGTAAATTATGTTGCACTTTCAGCATTAGTGCATTAATATTCAGAAGGTTTCTGCCAGATTAAAGCGAATGAGGAATGCCTAGTGTCAGTGTTGTTAATCGACTGTAAGCACTTTGCACCAGGATCGTTTCTGGTGGAAGCACTTGCAAATTGAATCCACCATAGTCTGCCGAATAAATGCTTAATGGTTTGTCTAGGAAACGGAATTAATTACGTTAACATCAGATCTCTGATGAAATGATTTGATATCTTGAGATTAATTGCTCATTCATTTGCGACTACAATGATTACACGAATTTCTCCTCGATGCAGAAACATACATTTTGATTAACTAGCTCATCTGTTTTTCTGCCTTCCTCATTATATTCACGTTAGTATGATTATTTTTACACAATATGTATCTGTTTAATATCTATACAGTATTTCTGCGTCAATGTTTGCAATTATCTCGAATTGCAATCAAATCAGTTTTTTAATTAGTTCTTCTGTTAGCTATTTGACGGTAGTCATCTACTAAAATTTTATTTTGAAATCTTATTTGAAATATTTGATTTAAGTATAAAATTTTAAGCTTTATGATATGAGAAAGCAAATATTACGTTTATTAATCTTTATAAATACAAAATTTGTTACGTCTCGTGTGTTATATATATAGTTCCGGAAATTGTAACAAAGTCAAGAAGATGATTTTTTATGTAAAAGTAAGACGAAAATGTAGAATAAAATTTTTCCGTTTCGATATTTTTAACAATTTGTCAATTAATAAAATAAATACATCATTGAAACTTATTGCATTATTTTGAACTATATCAAATCTGGACTGAATATAGAAATGAATATCAGGTTGGGAATCAAGCAAATTGTGATTAGTCAAGTGTACCATACTTAACGAATATTCAAATAACGAATTAAGCTTGATTTTTTAAATAGAGCTCTATATGAAAAAATTTTATTCTATATTTTTGATATTACTTACTTTTATATAGGAATCATTTTCTCTCCAGTTGTACCAAGATTTCCAGAGTATATATTGTGTAGGTACACATTGGATTATTATCTTTTGCGCGAATATTGAAGAGACGTTTCTCTCCGTGCATAGATATAGCATGCGTTTTATGAATTACACATAGTGATAAATCCCCAAAAATAGTAGTAGTCCCCAAAAAAGGGTCGGTACGGATCATCGAAGTGGCTGTATCTTGGTGTCAGGAACCGGAGTCAGGGATGTTGGCTGACATTGACCGCGGGAGCAACCCCCGCTCAAGCTTTTCGCTGGCGCGTGGAAACGGCGCTTGCGCTTCATAGACACTCTCGCGCGGCCGGGTTGCCGAAAGAAGGGGCGACGGGGTAAAACACAGTGCTACCCCGGACGATCAAGGGGTAGCGGCGTTACAGTCCACGAAGGCTTCCTATTTGCTTCCGTCTTCCTATTTGCTGGGTAGTAGATTCTGCGGTAGTAGTGGGTCAATCCTAGCGAAAAGAGAAGACGGGCACAGCCTCGAACGTATACATATCTCGCGTGTGCCTGTGTATTCGTAATTTTTATCACGGATGAGATATCCTTCGTCGTGCCATTTGACGGATTCAACATTTCGCGTGTCTCTCTCTCGATTGCTGTTGTTACCAGTTACGTATTTCCCTGATAAAGCACCAATAAAACGACGCAATCGTTTTTGTTACATCGTATTCGTGATTACTTTCTTTTCGGAGTGATAATAAGTGCATCGAAACAAGTACGGGAATCTTTAGTGGAGGATTATGGTTTTATTATAAAATATCTTTGATGTAAGTATCGATTAAGATAAAAAATTAGCTATTGGGAATAAACATTTTTTTGTGGAATTCAGTGAGATATTCTTGTGAGGAGGAGCCGGGAAGTTGATCTTGTACGTTGAAAGCCGGTACCTCGTGGTCCGGACAAGAGGATACCGGGCTGGAATGCTTCAGGGAAGAAATATGAGTTGTTCTTGGCGCTTGTCGGGAATTGTTGAGAGTCCTGAACAACGGCGGCTTTAGTCGTGGATAAACTTAGTTTGATGATGTCTTGTACGCACGCGATATTTCTTTTCCTCTGTAGACGAACTCGCGGTGATATATTCTTGTGAACAGTTTTCTCGCTATTAAAATTAGTGAATTTTCAGTATTATATTAAGTTTGTTTTATTAAAATGGATAAATGTTATTGCAATTTAATTAAATTTATTCTTGACGGAGAATTATTTTTTCGATTGCAAATATAGTAGCTTAATTTGCATATAGTTTATTCTTTGATATTCTTGTTTTATTAAATTCTCTTTAAATATCTTAAATCTACGAAAGCTTTAAATAACTTCTGTATCACATATTTTTTGTGCAATATCTGAACATATTCTTACAATTTTTAAATGTAACAGTTTCCTCTTAAAAAACGAATTAATTTTTTGCATTTATCTCTTTATTTTTAGTGTATGCACTAGTAAGACATTTTTCGTGTTCCGCCCTTTTTCATCCGCTTTTCTCCGGCTTTCTATGCACGACGCTGCATATCGGGACATCAGAATAGACGAGAAACTCATATTCGACGATTCGTATGCGCAGCCAGCCATCGAACGTTCGATTAGTCTGCATCCAAGAGACAATAGTTAATCTTTATAGGCGATTTCGGTATGTCGTTGCGCCAAAGTGTCCTCCACCATAGTGCCATTTGGTACTAGCTTGCTCAATTCCCGCCACACAAAAACCGATGCTACTCACAGTGCATATTTTAATGTAATATAGATATGCGGTATATTTGACAAAAGCTTTTCATAAACTCGGTTTCATTTATCAAAGCGGTCTAAAGTGAAATTTTTCAAAACATACATATAGAATTAAAAAAAATATATATATTTAAAAATATATTATTTAAAAAAAGTATTTCTCAATATTTTTTTTAAGCTAAAGTTGATAAAAATTGAATAAATGAGAATATGGCGCGATACTTAGTGCGCAAAAAAATTTTTTAAAGTAATGCGATTTAAATTATATTTAACTTGTTACAAGCTCGAATGTTTCGGCCTTATTTGGAGCCATCTTCAGCGAGATCAAAAAAAGAAATTAATTTTCCACTCTCTCAAATACAGCTTTTATTGTAAGCTCTGCTTTAATAACTCTTTCTATACTATCTACTTATAATTTATCAATAAATGTTATTCGCACTTTTAAAATTATTTAATAGCTCATATTATTGATAATGCAATTTGTTACAAATGATATAATCATAAAGTTCTATAAAGAGAGAGAGAGAGAGAGAGAGAGAGAGAGAGAGAGAGAGAATATAAATGTAATATATTTAATATACAAACTTTATTTCTGTTTGCTATATTTTTATTAACTTTATTTTTATTATTTTTCAATGAAATTATTTATCAAATGTTCTTTTATTTTATTTTATGAAAAGTGGCCATTTCGCTATGATTTCAGTATCTAGAAGCAAGCTAGCGAAATACATGATCACAGATCACTCATTTAATTTTCGACACTAACACCAGATTATTAACTGCAGCCGCAAAGCGATAATGCGTGCCGCGCGCTCTCGCAGTAATGCGAAATTAATTTATTCGATGATTACGTAGCTGACCATCACATTAATCCTTGCATCGATAAAATCATTAGAATGGAAATTAGGATGTCAACATTAATATTGTGCGTTCTCGTGATCTCGCTTTCTCTCTTATCAGTGTATGCCGTATTCCCTGTTCGCCAGCACTGAATCTACCGACTCTGCGTGCATCGAGTGAAACTCGAGATCACAATAAATCGGTGTGCATGCGAGGCATTACGTACAGTCAGATTAACATTCGGTACGCAAAGCGAATCACGATTTAATTCGTGTTACTCCTACCGGGATTATCAGCAGCGCCTGGGAAATTGTGTGCGCTAAGTATGTAGCTGCATTAGTTTGCGGAAAGAAAGTTGCGTGTGCGTCACGCGTATCGTAGATAAATCCGGTGTTTTGCGCGTGCCCCCGGGATAACGCGTGTTACGCGACCGGTGCTTAACCGCATAGCGGTGAGCGCAGGATGCATATTTATGACCTATGATGTGTATGTAACTATGCATGTGGCAGAACTTTGTCTCGTGCCATACGTTACAAAGGGGAAGTCCATTATAATTGCTACGCCAACTGATACCCGCATTTCAGGCGGGATAACTACCGGGATTGCAGGAGACGGCAGTTTAACTGTTTAATCCCTCATATGTTTTCCAGCGTTCGTATTAAAGCGCGCCATGCATTTATCTCGAGTGACATATTAGACTGCGTCAACTGCAGTTACGCGAAATGGATGGTTCGAGCGATTAAGGCAGTTGATCGCGCGAAAATGTCATTGTTGTAAATAGGCCGGTTTTTTGAATAGTTTGATTGAGTCAAATCTAATTTCTTTAACATAGAATTATCTGGATGATTTTATCGCTTGTTAGTCTATCATTTTTGGATATACATATAAAGAGAGAGGATGTCCCATAGGTATAGGCACAAATTTAATTACGTTTAATACGAAATATAAAATATATAGATTTGTTTTTATATACATCCATTTACATCCACGTTCTTTATTCTTTTTATTCGCGGTTTATGTCTTCTTTTTTTACAATATTTGAGAATAACAACGGTGCATAGTGCGGTTCTTTATTATCTTTTTCTAAAAATAATTTACTATTTTAAAGCAAAAATTTCAGTCTCATATTATAATTTAAATATATGTCATTTTTTAAATACATTGTTTCCATTAAATGAAAAGTCGGGTACACAGTAATGAACATTATATTGAAACAAGATTTCAAAAAGATGATACACTGTGTATTATAAATGTTAAAACTCAATCTAATTTTCCATATGTTAGCCATACATGGAAGAAATATTACGATCGTTTTCAGATACATCTTTAAATTTAGATATTTTCATAGGAAATAATATTAACTAAAATATCAGTTTAAACTCAAATCGCCACATTTTAATACTTTAGCATGTATGTTACGATAGCAATATGAATATGCTTCTACATACATAAATTTACTCGTTCACTTCTTTTTTTAAACATACAATTTTTTTAAGTTAATGCCATGTATGTATGTATGTATGTACGGAGAGGGTACAACTAGAGTGTATACATAGTCGTTTGGACACAAGCTTTAGAACGTTGCCGAGCTTTTGCAAATTGCACTCTGCTGCATCGCTTACCTTTCCAAGCTCGCACTGTGCACATATCGTTATACTCGCGCGCGTGAATTGCATATAACGCGTGTACAGGAGATAGTTTATATACAAAAAAGACGAACAATACTGGAAGTTCTTCGAATTAAAATGCAATGTGAAATGGTGATATTAAGTTTTAAATTAAAACAAAGCGCGGATTGATCGTTGGATCTCAAAGTAATTTTAATTGGACCTTTGAGAGAGAAGATGGAAATGCTTGCACATAGTAATCGAGCGTTACGTTTCCTCACGGACATTATTTCGCTGTCTATAATCGAATGCATGACTAGAATTTCGATCTGCGAGCTCTCTACTCTGTCTGGATCCCGTGGAGAATCGGTTTGCTTCAACGAATGCCAAGCGATACAAGGAACAGAGAAGCATCTCGAGTTCACGTCTCAAAGGATAGAGTAGTACGGCAGTTTTCTCCGATCCTCGGACAAATTTGTCAGTGAAGTTAAATTGGATGTTGCGCTTTGTGACTCGTCAGAGTAAACGTGAGACATAGATGAAAGAAAGTGCGAGACGCAGCACATGGATCACGTCGTTTCTTATTTGCTATCGTAATATACTGAGGAAATATTCTAGTGCATCTTTAGTTGAGTTAACATATGTATTCAACTAGAGTTAACGAAATTTATATTTATTATACACAAATATATATATTTATAATATATGATATAATTTTATTTTAAGAGTAAATTCATCATTTTAATTGATTTGAATAAAAAAGATATTTGCGATCGTGTCTTCTTACAAATGTCCGTAATTCTTAAGAACATGTCCTTATTGTTATTATTATCGAATGTGTAGGTGAGAAGAAAATTGAATGATATATTAATTTAGATCAGAAATCTCAGAATGAGAACAATCGATTAATTTTGCATAGAAATGTCACATATCTATGTTTCCTCGTAACCTAAATTCGCAATATAGATTCGACGTATTCTCTGACCAGTTGCGTATATTTATAGAACGCTGCCTGCTCTCGACATAGATTATTTCCAGGCTTTTCATACAATTCTTGAGTCTTTTTATACATGCAGAAAATGTGAAAAGTTAGATTGAGTCCGACCGACATTTATAATATATCACAATGTTTTGTCTTTTGGATGGAATCTCGTTTTAATATAATGTTTAATATAATGTTCATTATTATGCACTCGACTTTCCATATAATGGAAACAATGTATTCAGATAAATGACATATATTGAACATATGAATAATATCTGAGATTGATTGTTACTTTATACTCATATAGAACATTTATTTTAGAAATTGATAATGGAATCGCTGTATCATTTGAATGTAGGAAAAGTTAATGTCTATTACGAGTATTTTAAATTTTCAGAAATATGAGAAAATTCATATATAATATTTACTACAATTACAGTTAATTTAAATAATATAACATTTTTTCTATGGCCAGACTATTTTTTTTTGTTTAATCATACGTGATGAACTGATCTTTTAACATGTATAGTGTAAATTTTGATGATAGAAAACATTTGTCGTAAATTTGTAAGTGTTAAATATACAGCAAATTCATATCCGATTCATAATTAACGATATTTGCGAACGAATATTATAAAATAAGAATTTTATAATGGCCTTTTCCATTAATCACTTAGAATTCCTGCAATTCTTACTGCCCACATTTATCGCGAAATTTGTATCAAGCGGAATGCGTTCGAATCGAATTAAAGACACGTCGAATCAGTTCACGGATCGAATTAATTCAAGAGTTTCCTTTCGGGTGAACGTCCAGTCGCTAGACTTTACGCGTCGATCTTCTTGTTATATGTTAACGTAATTCGAAGGACACATCGTTGAAGTAACTCGATTTCCGATCGAGCCATGCGGATAACTCAATGCGCGCAATCGAATAACTCGTGGTTCTGTTAGCGACGAGATGGATGTGCCGAATGGAAACCGCAGAGGATACTCATCCGCTCGAGAAAACCGCAAAGAGACGAATGGGGATGCGCATGGCGGCAGAAAGAGAGAATATAACACCGATCGATTCAATAGAATTATACGTTCGTTAATCTGAACATCTCCGTCGAATTTCGTGCTTTTTATATCTTATCTCAATTGTATATCGATTTATCTGACTGCAACTAGCGTTGTAGTTTTATTGCCGATACATCAGCGAAAAAATTCAATAGCAAAGTATTCACTATGAAATCGTTTATCTTGGACAACATAATGCATGTCGCATTTCTTATATATACTCGTTTGTTATTATTTAGTAAAAATTAATTTTTATCATATTTTTATCATATTTTGAGTTCGCGTGTGCTCGAAAAAATTGCTCATGCGAATAAAATTCAACAGCATATGCTTAAAGTTTACGACTGCTTTCAAGTATCGTGTCGGAATAACACTTTTTGAATACACACGAGACTGCATGGAGAGTGCTCGACTGTTCGAGAATCGTTGCGCACTTTTAGGAGAATTTCGAGTAGTAAGAACGTAAGAAATTGCAGTTGTTACCGAGAGATTGGGTGAAATTTGTTTTTCGCTGAATAGCAGGATATCGTGCACTCTAATTGCCTCTGTTCGTTGTTATTATTCGTAATTTTCGATTGGACATCGCAGCGCTTTTATGCGACTTGCGCGTGCAGATCGAGACAGCAGTAAGCTTCTAATGGAACTAAGTAGTTTAGGCTGAAAACAGATACGACAGTCGACTAGTTCGGTAGTTGGGAGACAATACCCGACAAATCCCTTTTGCGGGTCTCACCGCCTTCGGCTAAAACAATGCTCGATTCTTCCGTGAAATCACCCACCCGGGACATAGTACATATACAATGGGCCCAACATCGGAGAGGCGTGCTTCTGGAAAATCAATGAGGTTTAGTGGCGGTAGGATAAAGGTACATACGTTCTTCCATCGCATCGGCTTATTGTTATTAGGAGAACTCATTCATAAATATCCATTTATCTACCGTGGTGCCTATATTTTCACTCGACAGTGGAAATGTCATTCTTGAATACTTTTATTGAATGATTTATGCGTGGTTATTAAAAAAAAAGAATCCATGGTAAATCCGTAAATGTGCATCTCGAGAGACATTTAAGAGCTCAATTGACATTATGAGAAATATTATGTGATATTTTGAGGATAATATAATACTTATACATTTATATATTTAACGTACATATTTAAATTAAAAATACATAAAGAATGTTTTTCCGATTCTTTTAATTTCAAGCTCTACTAAAATGATTATCTGCTTGTTTCGTACAATCTACACAATTATTCTAATAATACATCGAAAAAACGTATTATTATGGTGAAGGATTATATGGTGAATTTAGAGATCTGTATACATCAATTATACTCGTAATTTATATATTTGAATACAAATACACATAAGCCATATAAATGATATATTATAAACATACATTTATAATATAATTGATGTAATTGAATACATGTACATAATTTAATGCGAATATAATGCGAATTATTTTATAAATCTACATACATTCTATGTAACAAATATAAAGGACCGTATTTATCTCGAAAGACCTCTGTTGACAGTGAAGTTGGTAGGAAAATTCCAGGATCTACGTAAAAGCTTCTTTCAAATTACGGCAATCAAGAGACATTTCATTACACTCGTTCGACCCTTCGAACGAGGGTTTACATGGTTAATTACCGAATGCGTCGCTGGCAGATCGTCTGTGAGCTGTGCGACACGAAGTCTCGGCTGGGTCTGTATATCTGTTTTTAGGGGAGGATTTGTCCAATAGCATGTGGATTAATCGAGCGAGGGCCAACGGTAGCGAAGGTGTTATCAGTGCATCCTGCAGATAATGTGTGTCTGGATGCAGCCACACATAGACAGGGAACGATAAAGAGAGAGCGAGAGAGAGAGGGGGGAAGAGGGGAGGGGGAGAGAGAGAGAGAGAGAGAGAGCGCCAGTTCTCCCCTAAAGCGTTTACATACGCATGTGTGCGTGTCTATTCGACCTCGTCGTGCGAAATAGCTTAACGTGTTTGCTCCTCGTAAACCACTCTGTCGCGCGCGTATTTTCCGATCCCCTTGCATACCTGCGTTATCGCGCGAGACGTCGTATCGCGTTTCGCGTGACGCACCCTCTCGCATATACGCGCGCGTATATACGTTCACACACATACGCATACGTACGCGACATACGCATGATTCTGTATACGCGTTTCAAGGACATTGGGTGACCAGCCTGCCGCACAATTAAATCGAATTTGATCGAATTCCAAGCGTGTGTGCGGCCGGTTACCCGCAGCCGGGTCAGGTCAGCCGACATCAGCGTTGCGGAATATTTCGGCCATATTGCCGATGAACTAGTGCACCAACGGGTTCGCCCGAATTCGATATCGCGACAAATTATTCACTAATGTCCGAAGCGTGCGACATGGGATTTATTAATATTAGGCAACGTTTGCTGTAATTGATTGCCCTATCGCAGTTTCGTGCACATGGTATCGGCCAGTTGTGACACATTTTTATGATGTCTCTCTGATTTGTGGAAGGTAAATTGAACGCATTGAACGTAACATAAAGAATGTATTGAACAAATAAGTAATTGTATATTATCACACAGCAGTTCGATGAAGGCTGTAGTTTTTTAAAAATTTTTATATGTACCTCTAGATTTTTATTTTATTTTATGGTAAATAAATTGATCTCAATACTTTAAAAAATTATATAATATACATATATATATATTTGCTTTTGGAATAAGCTCTGTTTGACAAAGATTTATGACATAAATTTTATATTATATTGCACATTGACATTAAAAATAATTAATTGATTCTCATTTTCCGTTATTATGGTTTAAATGAATGAAATGTGTTGCGAGAATTGGAAGTATACTTAAATTCTTCAATTCCGGATAAGAAAAAAATGATTAAAGTATATTGCTTGCATCCTTAGAAATTAATAGGACCTCAAAACTTTTTTCATTCTGCGAAGCAATCTCTGGAACGATTGCTCTGGTACAATCCTATTCAATTTACGATGTTACATATATGGCGTAATATATATTACGTACACTTATATACGAAGTTTACGGTGGCACTATGTGCGAAGGTTCCGCGCAATACTTGCGACAAAAAGAAGGACCTTTTATTGATTTGATCAAATAAATGTGACGTCGATATATTTTTACGGAGTGCAGTGTTGCGGACAGATGATCGGCGTGCATGCCGTCTGAACATAGGTACTGAATATAATATCTCAAGATAGTACTATTGCTTCTGTAGTCCCAGGTGAATGTCATGGAAAATATGGCGATTTTACGCTGTTTTGATGTGATATAATGATTTCTCTTGAGACTTCCAGACTTTTGGTCTACGCGTACAAACGTGTATGACATGGCTCTTTCATATCGACTTCAAGCGCTCCGAGGAATTTCTAAGCGCGTTTTTGCATCTGAATTCCATATTTTACAATTTCACGAGGGTAGTCGCTTTGTTTGCGAACTTGCATATGCAGTTATCTTGAAGTATCTAGATTATATAAGATTCTTCTTTCGTGTATAGTTATTTTACTTAATATTTTTTTATTAATATTTTTTATGTTGAATAATTCTCAATGCAAATTATTTAACCCTTTCAGTATATTATGTTTAATAATTTAAAACATACTTTTATACATAAAGTCGGTACTAGATTTTCAACAAATAATAAAGATCATCTTATTTTGAAATAAATTTTTTGATTGTTGTTTTTGATTCTTGAATTTATTTGTTTATTTTTAATTATAAAAAATTATTTATGTATACAAAAATTATATTTTGCATCAATTAAGATAGAGTCAAAGTTTCTGCTATTTTATCGTTAGAAAACTAATTGATTAACATTTTATTATTCCAAGATTAATAACATAATTATTTTATATACGCATATATAATTTTAATTATATAATAAAAGAAAATGATTTTTTTTAAATATAATCGCATAATTCTTTTTGATCATAGATACAACAAAATTTATTTCTTAAGAATTAAAACAATAAAATAATCGAACAAAATTACAAATTATACACGAATTTAGAAATAACAAAATAAAAAAATGAAAATTCGATTAATGTACTTTCGAATATTTTCAAATAATTTTTTCTTACTAAAAATTATATATATAAATTATATATATAAAAATAAAATTATATAAAATTATATATATTAAATTTATATTTTATAATATATTATTCGTGTTAAATTTATTTCTTACAGTATGTAGTTATTTTAATTAAATTTTGTATAAGAAGCAGCCATAAGTACTGTTGTCTTACTTTGCACAAACGGAATAATATATATTTCCTATTTCCCGGAATAATATATGTTGCAAGGTTCATTTGGGACTCGAAAAATTACTCGTATCTCATGGTAGTGGAAAAGGAAAGATGGTGGAAGAAGAAGGGTGGGGAAAGAGGATTTGAAGTAGACTCGAGGTTATCTTGATTGGGATATGGTAATGCTAGGCGGTAGTTAAGGACCAATTTCTATGGATGTGCGAATGTGTACGCGAAGACGGAAGACGAGGAGGACGAGGAGAATGAGGAGGAGTAGTAGAAGTGAATGAGAAAATAAAAGGAAGATAGTGAGATAGAGAAGGGAGAACACGAGGTCGAAGGATCGAAAGAGAGCATGGAGAATGGAAGAGAGGACGCGATGAGAGGGAGGGAAGAAACACGAACTAGGCGGGCAGCGCAGCATGGTAATATCGAATTTTCCGTTCGTACGTTCGATCCATCTGTTCGGGAAACGTTTATTTGGCGCTTTATTTCGGCCATACGGATGGATGACGATGGAGAAAAAGATAGTTCTCTATGAAAAAGCATACGTTACGGACAACTTTCTCTGCCGCGAAGTTTCACGAGGATCGACCGACCAACCGATCGACAGACCAACCGACCAACCAACCAACCAACCAACCAATCAACCAACCAAC
>Ga0157363_1001650_pt1 | contig 18862 bp, 6 predicted proteins | sample AttsexASBM1_FD_111477 | JGI IMG/M metagenome (GOLD analysis project Ga0157363, IMG submission 111477) | Fungus gardens microbial communities from leaf cutter ant in Ribeirão Preto, State of São Paulo, Brazil - Atta sexdens ASBM1 | ecosystem: Host-associated > Fungi > Mycelium > Unclassified ... | reverse complement strand
GTACTCGGTTGGAGGAAAAGTTCTGAGGTATTTTGTTAGTTGAAAATTATATATACAATATTTTTATTAAAAATGATCAAAATTTTAAAAAAGAGTTTTATATATATATATATATATATATATATATATGTGTGTGTATATATATATATATAATATATATATGTGTACATGAGTACAAGTTGGACAAACACACGCGTCACAAATAGACCATCTTTGATGTTTACAAGAATCGAATGTGCAACCAGAGTAATGCGTATTCCGTAATTCGTTTGCCTCTGCGGATCACGTGAGTAGAATAGATTGAGTATAGAGCTCTTCATATTGCCTTTTTGCTTTGTCTATCATCTACTTAAATCTGTGTCTGATTGTATGTGTACGCGTATATATATTTGATATAATATATAGCTATAATATATATGTACATCTACGTTGTACAATCAACAGCGTACAAATGGACAATAAGCGCGGTTAACCGCAATGGTGGTCTGGTGAGCGGTAGACCAACTGCTATTGATTATCGAAGTTTATAGGCGCCATAATGCAACAAATGTTTGCAATCTTGCTAGTGCCGCGAAGCTGTAATCTACTGCTTGTTACATATATGCTTATACAGGGAGCGAGTGCAGCATGCACTCGTGCGCGCGTCTAAGATGACCATCGCTATTGTGAAAGACGATACTCGGACATTGTATTGACCATGAAATGTTGCGCGAACACGTCCCGTGTGTACGAGACTGCTCAATTTTCATGTGTACCATCGCATCGTGCTGACGTGTATCGTATTTATGTAACTCAGGAGAAGTCCATATTTCCCCGAGATCATCCGACTTCCTGAGGAAATTGAACCATTCTGTAGTATACATATATTTAACAAGGCTGTTCCTCACAAACAGTCGGCTTCAAATCGATGTACATACGATATATTCCGTGCAGTCGATTTCTTCTATCTATTCATCCTCTCTCTGTCTCTCTCTCTCTCTCTCTCTCTCTCTCTCTCTCTTCCTTTCTCCTGCTTTCATTCCCTTTCTCATTTCTCGATCTCGGAGATCATCCAAACTTCTGTTCGGTTACGCGCGAAGAAACGTCCAACATCATCGTTTGAGAGTATGACAAGCTCAGTGCAAGTTTCTCTGAACTCTCATGCAGCAGAACGAGGAGAAGTTCATTGACCACAGCTGGATGGTTTCTACGGAGCCGATGGAGAGCCCTATGATCGTTCTCTCAACGTACAACGATACGAATATTTCATGAGAGTATTTTGGATCGGAACGAGGATATGTATGTGTTACGTCAGAAACAGCAATTGCTCGTCGTTACTAAGATGAGATCATGAATTCGTCTATCTTTGAATATGCTTGTTTGTGAAGAATATGTTTCTAATACATGAAGATATCTTTCCTTCTTTATGTATAAAAGAGAAGAGAGACAATTGAGAATTCCTTTTCCATTTATATTTTCTTTAAGAGTTTTTAAAGAGTTTTTGTAGATAATTTTAGAAAGTCAAATAAAGTGAATACAGAAAAAGCAACCAACGCATATTTGAAAGATTCCTTACAAAAACCATTGACAAAATAGTCATTTAAAAAATATGGGTTTTGGGGACAAATTATCATTCGCTATCAATAACGGTACATCTTAAATAATTTTATTCCGGTAAGAATCAAACAGAAAACGATATAAGAGTTTAACATGCAAAGATGTTTTAGTTAATATTAATTTTTATTTTACTTGTGTGGGTCAAGTTCATTTTGCGTGGAAATTTGTTTAATTATGAAGAATTCTAATATCTATGAAAAATTTTCTTCTCTATATTTTCAATGGTTCTAAAGGCTTGGCTAGATTAAACAAAGTTTCAAGGCAGTGTTAAGTTAGAAAGTTAAAAGTTAAGTTAAAATTATAATTAATTTTAACTTAACTTAATTACATTTTGGATTATTAACTTTTCAACTTAATATAATTATATTTTATCGGTAACTATTAATTTTGAATTTAATTTTTTTTTAGTTAAGATATATTATATGAAAATGATAATAGCGATAGCGATAAAAATAATAGATCTATTGTCAGAAGTCATATTTCGATGCATCCAGTTTCTAATAGATTGAAATCTATTATTTCCAATAAACACGGATTCATGATAAGACGTATAAAAACACATACAACCATACATATTGTACATGTAAAAAATGTATATATGTTGAATCTGTATAATCTGTGGATATATTCGCAATCTATTTTATATGTATATATAAATGTATTTATTTTTTTAATAATTGTATTTATTAAACGTTATATAAGCATATATATACGTATTTATAGGCATATTTATAGACATATTTATAAACGTATTATTTAAAAATGTTAAAAGTATAGGTTGTTACTTCTTTTTCGTTAAAAAAACATTTATTCAAACGTTTAAAGAAATGTGTTTTTATTGTTAAAAAAATGTTTTTAATGTTATTTTTAATGTTATAATTATGAACAAAATTATTAGAAAAAAATACAATGCTGAATTTTTTTTAATTTATTATTTTTTTATCAACAATATCTAAATCTTAGACAACCAATTTTATTAGTTAATTGTAATTTAAATCTTTTTTACTTACTAAGTTTTGAACTTGGGGTCTCAGGGGTCTGAGTACATTATCCATTATGCTACTTATAATTGTTGATTCACACAGTTCTTATTGTCTTTATATAATACATTTAACACAATTATATTGTGTTAACTTCTCTTCTGTGATTATTATATTTTTTTATTCCGACCCGTTTTATTTATACCATATTTATAATTTTATATTATATTGAATGTTTAGCTAAATTAGGTTTATTAAAAACGTTAAAAAAATATTCAGTTTTTTAACGTATACACTTATACGATGTAATAATCATTTATTATTTTTACCTATATCAAATCTGAATTTTTGATCCTATATTTCTTATTTTTAATGTATACGTATATTATATACTATATTTATACTATATTTATATTTGTTGAGTGTATATTAAGTATATTGAAATCGTTTAAAAAAATGTATATGTTTAAAAAAATGTATTACAATATTTAACTGTTGTAACAAAAACATCACATCGTGAATGCGGTCGCACTGTATACTGTTAATATAATAATCGTTCATTATTTTTATCTTATACCAATTCTAAATTTCTAATTGGTACGTATATTGCATCACATTTATACCAATGAGTGTTTATTAGGAATTTCTTATTTCTATCGCTATTCCTTCGTGTTTGAAGTTTCAGTCATGCATAAGTACCATAAATGTGTCGCAAGCTCTATGAGCGGCCTGCTTGCTTTTCATAACTGCGAACGTACATGAAGAAAAATTGAGCTTGTTATTGGTCGCTGATTATCTCAGTGTCATATTAGCACTGAAGCTATAATGTATGCAATGTATAGTGTACATGACATAAAATTACAGATTTTCAATACTGGCAGTAAATTTTGAAACACAGCCACGATCGGCAATCCCTTTAGGAGGGATTCACTTTTGAAAAAAATTCATTAAAAAATTATTAGTTTTTATTAGACAAACGATCGAGAAAATCGTTCATCGTCACAATATTCTTACATGCAATTGCACTTCACTTCACTAAAATTCTTTTTTCCTTTTTTTAATGAAATGAAAAAAATTAACTTTTAACTATTTAATTACTTTTTTTATTTAATTTTTAACTCAATTAATTTTATTGTGGATTTATTTGTATCTTAACTAAATTAAATTTTTAAGGTTATAATAATTTTTGCATGGGAGTTCCTAATCCTAAAAAATGACCACAATCATCAAACAAGCAACTCTTGCAATAAATAGAAAGAAATAGTTCCAAAGTTAATCTGCAAATATGTATACCTTAAAATAAGATTGAAGAATATTTATATTAATCATCTTATAATAAGGTTAAAGAATATTTATATAAATTATATAAAAGATACAAGCTAAATTAACAAATACATGATGCGAAAAAATTCTTAGATTTGCCAGCAGGAACAATTAAATAATTATTCTAAATATTATAACGTTTATTAAAATTTATTAAAAAATTCTTGTATAGACTCAAATGAATTAATTTATTTCAGGATTTTTAAAATAACAAAGTTGTGTATAGATAATTGTGACTTACATGTGATCACTATATTGAACCAATTTATGAAATTAAAATTATTGTCCGTATTTTCTTGATCTGATTATTTAATTGTGTAATGCAAATCAAACGAAATGAATATTAGTATCTAGCTAAAAAATTTTTCATACATTAATATGTATTATATAAATGTGTATAAATATTCATAAACATGTATAATCAAAATATAATATAAAATTGTAATATAAAATGTATAATATAAAATTATGTATGTTTATGAATATTTGCGTATGTTTATACATATTTATACATGAAAATTTTTACTGGGAGATAAAATTTATATATTGTTTAATTTAGATGACACAAGCTGGTTGTCATTTTTGCTATTGATGGTTCAATCAGACATAAGTAATGATAAACAATGAGAATATAAATACGTTATATAAATAAAGAAAATGGAGGAAGCAAGAAAGAAAATAAACTAGATCGTCTATTTAATCAAACAAAATTATACACTAACTTATGACCAATACATAAAGGCGATATTCTCCATTCTATACTAATTAGTATTGTGCCTTCTTTTTGGCAGAGCGGATGCCATAAATAAAAGATTAAGCTAGAATTGAACGAAAAATGTTGCCTTTATGTATAGATCATAAGTTAGTGTATTATCTTGTTTGATTAAACAGAGTTCTAGTTTATTTTCTTGTTTCTTTTAATTTCTTTATTTATATTGGGAGTACAAATTAGTTCGGTCCGTTTCCCTAAAGATAGCTCTAGCTGTTGTGAATGGTTCATAGCTGATTTTGGCGGTTTCAGAGAGGTTAAACATCTGCTAATAATATTCAGTTTATATTGCTTTGAGTTTCATAAAACCTTGATTTTTACTGCGTTTGAAATGTCGAATTTTGTATTAACCAAGCAGCATTTGCGGGAGGTTTTGATTTTCTGCTTTAATTGGAAGAAAAGTGCGGTTGAAGTCCATCGAATGCTTATCGAAGCATTTTTGTTGCAGCAATTTTTGTTGGTGACACTGCTCCAACTGATAAATCATGTAGGGAATGGTTTCGACGTTTTAAGGAAATTTTAGCGTTGAAGACAAGCCTCGCTCTGGACAGCCAAAAAAATTCGAAGACAAAGAATTAGAGGTATTAATCGAAGAAGATCAGAATCAAACGCAAGAGGAGCTTGCAGAATCATTGAGAGTAACTCAACAAGCTGTTTCTGTACGATTGAGAGCCATGAATGACGGAATGATTCAAAAACAAGGAAATTGGGTGCCTTATGAAACAGAGAGACGTTGAAAGGTGATTTTTCACTCGCGAACAGCTGATTCAAAGACAGAGAAAAGGTTTTTTGCATCGGATTGTGACTGGAGATGAGAAGTAGATATTCTACGACAACCCCAAGAAGAAAAAATATTACGCTAAGCCCGGTCAATCGTTGCCATCAACCTCAACATCAACACTACGGCCGGACATTCATGATTCGAAGATCATGCTCTATATCTGATGGGACCAAAAGGACCTTGTTTACTATGAGCTGCTGAAACCTGGCGATTTCATAACGGGAGATCAGTATCGGCTACAATTGATTCGTTTGAGCTGTGTATTGCAAGAAAAACAGCCGGAATAGACAGCCGAGCAAAGACATGATAAAGTTATTCTTCTTCATAACAACGCTCGGCCTCATGTCGTTAAAGTCGTAAAAAAATATTTGGAAACACTCAAATGGGATGTTTTACCGCACCCATTGTATTCTTCGGACATTGCTTCTTCTGATTACTGGTAGTTCCAAAGGATGCAGTAAGTCACTAGTTCAGTTCTTTCGCAGAAATCGAAAATTGGCTCCAAAATTAAATCGTCTCCAAAGACGAGTCATTTTTTCAAGATGGAATTCGAAAATTGCCTGAAAGATGGGAAAAAGTAGTAGGCAGCGATGGACAATACTTTAATTGATCTGTTCATTCATTTTGTTTTGAAATAAATGCACCAAAAAACGGACCGAACTAATTTGTACTCCCAATATAACATATTTATATTTTCATTGTTTATCATTACTTAATGTGTGATTGAAAAATATGCAGTTTGGACAATATGCAGTTTTTATGGCTAGATACTGATATTCACTTTATTTGATTTGCATTATACAAATAAATAGTCAGATCAAGAAAACATGAACAATAATTTCAATTCCATACATTGGTTCAACACTGTAATCGCATGTAAGTCACAATTACTTATACACAACCTTGTTATTTTAAATATCTTGAGATAACGTTTCTAGTTCTGAGTCTATTATCATTTAACAAATCAGTCAATTTGATGTTCTAAAAGAACCACTGTGATTGTATTTATCGATATACAACTCAATAGCGATGTGCTTATATATGCAATTTATATATTTTTCAATTTATATGTTACAATGTGTAATTTTCGTGATGAAGATCCAAACCAAGGATCAAAACGTATATGTACTTTTATTTTTTATTTAAAATATTTATATTTTAGATATTTAAAATAAATTATAATGCATCTATTCAAGTATCGACTCGTACAGGCTTTATACATGCATCATAGGTTAAATTTATTTAATTCTAAAATAATACCTAGGCACATTTTGTTTATTCGAGACACTGAAGATGATCCAATCACAGAAACCGAAACGTTTGTTAAATATACACATGTGAATTAACAACATAATATCCTTAGTAGCACAATTCATTGGCGCAACATTGGCCTAATATACCGCCAATGTTTAACTAATGTTTCACCAATGAATTGTGCTACTCGGGATAATGACTAAAAATTATGGCACAAATATCCAGCGTTAACTTTTAAGCTCTTCTTTTAACAATTTGATTTAATCGCCGTTTTATTAATTCTTATATTTCTTTTTAAAATTAACAGATTTTTTTTTATCTTTTTTAAAGGCCAGATCTATTTAATATAATACAATATTTTTGTAATAATTCAAGAGATGTATCATTAGAAACGGAGCCTAATAAGTCGAAATTCTTTGGAATAAGCTTGAATGCTATAAAAGTCGTCATCAATGGGATTTATGTTGTATAGATTATAATCCAGACAGCACAATAACATTTTAAAAATATATTTAAAACGTATATGTTGAACGTTTTAGACATATTAAAAACATCCAGATTAGATCCATAGATATTTAAAAAATGTTTTAAAGACCGCCAGTGTTACATTTTGGATTTCTTAAACATCTTTTTAGGTCGCAATGAACTAAAAAAAACTAGACTAAACTTAACTTAATATAATAAATTTTAGACCACAATCAAAACAAAATGATTCTTATATGAATATTATTATTGATTAATATCTTATTCCAGAATACACATCATAAAATTATAATAAAAAAAAATGTTTTTCTCTGAATTCGGAAATTAATTTCATAATGCTTTGAAACGGTCACCCATCCAGTTACATACTGCCATCCACTATGACTTAACTTTTGAAATCACTATGGAAATCACTTCGATGATTCACAAATACCGATATATATATAATCATGGATGTATAGTTATAATACCTTTGTTCAATATGGACCCGATAGAAATTTGTGCAATTCAACTAAACATTCAGACAGTCAGTTATTGTCAAATATTTAATCTTAATATTATAACGACTATTTTCAGATTAGGAAATCATATGCTGTATTTTCACAGTACCAGTTATCATGTATCTCGTCTTCGATTAGAGGTCTCTACAATCTCTCTTCTGTCGATAATACTACGCCGTATTGGTATGAGTTATTTACTATAATGTACCTAATAGTATGTAGTATAGATATATTTTTGTATATTTTTTGTATCATTGAAAATTTTCAACACAGATGTCCAGGGACATCCATGAGACGTTCATAAGACATCTGTACATATTAAAAGTAAACTCCTCATGCGATCTTAAAAAAAATTTTCATTTGTCAAATTAGCGAAAACAACACGTCGCGAGCAGATTTAGAAAATTTTTTGCACGAGATGAACATTTTTAAAATGTCCAAATGTGAACATATTGTGTACGTTGCGTAACGTACGTTTTTAAAACATTCGTACTAAATCCATGGACGTTGTGTGCTGTCTAGGAACGGAATTATTTGTTACTCCATTCTATAATAATATTCGAATTGGATGCTGAAATTAGATTGAAATTATTTGAAAATTCAGATGTTAATCAGATTTGCGCATATCTATTAGATTCTGTTCGCATTGAAAAAAAATTACGAAATTTTAATAAATATTTGTTTAGATAGTACCAATAGAACATTTACTTATCATTTGTTTAGTTAAATAAACATTTATTTACTGTAAGTGAATTTCCCATTGATATTATCTAAACAAATATTGATTAAAAATTTCGTAAATTAGTGTCTCAGTGCGGAAGTGTTGATTACTTAAAAAATAAATAAATAGCGCAGATTATCAGAACGTTTTAGGAAATATTAGAATACCTTCAGAACTGCAAAAGATTTATCATAATAAAACTCTTGTAAGAGTTAATATCGTAAAAAAACTAATGAAATTATTAAAAATTGGCTAGTAAATCTATAAAGGCGCCTTTTAAGGTGATAAAAATTATTTCAAGAAAGAAGAACAATAAAAAATGTATATGATCAAAATTCTTTAGAAAATATTAGAATACATTCAAAACTATATAAGAATTATCATAAAACTCATTTAACTATCGGAAATTAGGATTTCATTTTTGATTCTATTAATTCGACTATTATACGGAAAAAATTAAAAAAGAAAAATAATATTAGAAATTTAAAATACCTATTACTGTCGAAGCTGGATCTTTATTGCTTTAAATAATTCAAACTTGAATTACTAATATATACTATATATATATATAATATATATTATATATACTTGTATATAACATATTGTAGTTTTTTTTAACTGCGCGCCGAACTATTTTTTCGGACTACGCAATTAAAAACTACTTTAGCAATTTCGAATTAAATTGACAAGCAATTTTAATAATTTGATGCTACAATCAAGCATCATATTATAAAGATGTTAAATATGTTGAAAAACTATTAATAAATTTATTGCGAAAAATATTACCTCAACCGGAACTTGAACTCAGATTCCTTGTATTCCGTACGAGCGTCCTAAGCTAGAGTCCTTACATCACCGAGGCCTTAGTAATATTCTTCGCAATAATCGGTACATTTAAGGAAACAACGTCTTTCTTTTAGGTGACGTAATATAAACAATATTAAGAATTTTTATTTTAGACCATATATACGACCATATATATGAGAACATAATCAGTACTAGAAATTTAAAATGCCTATTACGGTCGAAGCTGGATCTTTATTGCTTCTTGAATAACTATAAACTTGAATAACTATAATATATACTATATATGTACTTGCATATATATCATATTATAGTCTTTTCGAATTGCGCGCCGAATTGTTTTTCCGGACTATAAACGCAATTAAAACTACACTAGCAATCACGGATTAAGTTGACAAACAATTTTAATAATTTGATATTACAATCAATAGACATTTTAAATTTCTAGTATTGATTATATTCTTACACCGATTATTGCGAAAAATATTACTAAGGTCTCTAAGAATACTTATATGGAATACAAGAGATGCAAGTTCGAGTCCCGACCGAGGTAATAATTAAGCGAGGTAATAATTTTTCGCAGTAAATTTATTAACAGTTTTTCAATATATTAACGTCTTTTAATAATATGATGCTTGATTATAATATCAAAATTGCTTGTTAATTTAATTCGCAATTGTTAGAGTAGTTTTAATTGCATTTATTGTCTGAAAAACAATTCGGCGCGCAGTTCGAAAAGACAGCAATATGGTATATATATGCAAATATATATATAGTATACAGGATGTCCCGAAAGTTTTTGCCAATCACTTTTATGATATAATGGAGACTGACTAACTAGTATATGTCACACACAGCGATTGCACTTCTAACATTTACAGTATCAACCTTTTAGTACTGCATTTTCTCATTTTTACCAACATGAAAAAATACAGTATTAAAAAATTCTGAAAAAATTCTCAGAACTTTATGAGAAAAAAATAAATGATTTGTCTCTTGCAGCTATTCTATAAAGTTGATAGTATTTGAATAAAAAATTATTTAAGATCAATGTTTGGCAATTTTTAGTAATTAATATCTTGTTAATTAATATCTTGTTAAATATTGCGAAAATCGCAAAATAATAGAGGATCTTTCGACTCAGTTTAGTCCACTCTATCTACACAAAAGCGATTGGCAAAAACTTTCGGGATACTCTGTACATTAGTAATTGAAGATCGAATTATTTAAAGTAATAAAGATCCAGCTTCGACCGTAATAAATATTTTAAATTTCTAGTATTGATACATATACGATCTAAAAAAAAGATTCTTAAAAATAATATTGTTTACTGTCAAAACTTTTTCTAGAATTCACCTAGAATTATTTATCTTTTAAAATCTTATAAGAACTGTAACGAAAAAGAATAAATAAAACATTGCATGAATCTAGCGTCTTAATATGCACTTTGGCTTTTTAACGGATAGAATTATTTGTTTAATCTATAATATTTAGAGCTACAGAATTATTAAAAATAAAATCAAAACTCTAAATAATTAATGAATTTCCATGATAAGCTAGCTTGACTTTATACTTCAAATAATATTTCATTTTTTATCTTCATCATTACGTTGTTAAAAATAGATAAATGAAAAATATTATGGGATAAATAGATAGTATAAAATTTTCACAAAAAAAAGTCAAATAAGTCTAGAAGTTTTTTAAAATGAATTCTCAAAAGTAACTAAAGTCTTTAATTATGTTCTTATATTTATTATATATCAGAAGAAAAGTTATCATATTTATAATGAATGCTAACATTTTGCTAGCATTTTCATCACATATGAAAAAATCAAATTATTCGTAAAAGTAGAGATAAAATCTAGTACGTGAGTTTTGTTTGGCGATATCAAATCATTTGCATTTTTTGCACGCGTTTTGAGGTGATCTACAAGATGAAATTTTGTGATTATTTGAAAATCATGTACGAAGGTCATTTGATAAGTCAGATAAATTTTTGCGAGATGGCACCATAATGAACTGTATGGTATATGGCCAGGAAGTAATATTCAAACTGTCTTATACCAAGTTTCAGCCAAAAACGACGTTTAGTTTACTTGACGGAAGTAAGCAGTTGTCATAAAAATGAAGAAAGACGAATTCCGTGCAGTAATTAAACATTTTTATTAAAGAAGTGGACAGATCTGCGCAGATCAAAACTAAGTTGGACAAAGTTCAGGATTCTGCACAAAATAAAACAGGACATTAACCAATGAAGCGCGCTTCAGATGTTCAATTGAAGTTTACCACGTCAGAAATGATAGAAAAAATCTATCGCATCGTCATGAAAGATCACCGAATAAAGATGCGTGACATAACTGAGATTGTAGGCATCTCAGTAGATAGGATGCATAATATTCTGCACAAAGAATTAGAAATGAAAAAGTTTTGTGCATGGGTGCCGCGATTGTTGACAAAAATACGCAATGGCAAAATTGCATGAATTAAGATTCGAATTGCTGCCCCATTAATTCTATTCTTCTGATTTGGCCTCTTATAACTTCTTCCAGTAAATCATCTAAATCTCAAGATCTGGCTTGAGGAAAAGAAATTTTCGTCCAATTAAGAAGTCATCACTGCTGTGGATGCGTATTTGAAGGCCTCGAGCTTCCTACTTTTTCGATGAATTTAAAAAATTGGAACACTGGATTAAATGTGTAGAGCTTCAAACTCTATGTCAAAAAGTGAAAAAGAATTTTTCGGAAAATAGGTGATTTTATTGTTTTTTTACTTGACTTATCGAATATTTTCGTATAAATTCATCATATTTTCATATAAAATTTATCTCTGAACGAGAAAACGATCAAATTAAAGCGATTTAAATGGAACAAAATGATAAAAAAATGCATTTTTAGTTGAAAATCGCTTAGATTTCTTCTTTTTTCGATCTTTCTTTTTTTTGTGAATATTAATGAGAAAATATATTAACTACATGATTTCATTTTATCTAAAAGCAACACTTATTATTCCTCTTTCTAACAAAAAATAAAGGATTAAATCTAAAATTAAGTTAAATTTTAAAGTTAAAAAATTTATTAGTTGAATGTATAAGAAAACAAATTATTTTGTGAGAAAACACAAGCGTTTGCTTTGGCATTTATATTGGTCTTGCTGTGTGTCACGGCAAATAAACCAGCAGTATTCGTTAATGTAGTGAGAGTCTTTTCCTTTGAAGCGTTGTTTAATAGTAATATTTTTGATATACTCGCTGAAATACTCGCTGTGCTAATCATTAAAATCATCCAAATTATCGAGAAAGAAATCCAAATAATTGTGCAAGTAGATTTTCAATATATTGACTACTATCTTTTTTTTTAAGGCAGCAATAATTTTGGTTACAACTTCTTTATAATTTTCAGTTCTATTCTAGCCCAATAAATTGGTAATAACAGAGTTTACAATTTTCCATTATTCGTAAGGTGTAAGTCTGAATCAAACTGCAGCCTTAAAACCATTGCGCGTAAAAGTTTTAATCGTACCTGTAGAATAATGAAAAACAATAAATTGATTGACTACGAGACAAGCGATAAGTCGCGTGACTGTCTTTTCCTTAGTTGATCATAAAAGTAAGGCGTTAATTGCAATTTATCGATGAGACGAAAACTTTCGACTATCATTGTTCATGGTAACGACATTTCACTCGTGTTGCGCAGAAGACGTGGCAATTCTTGGTCCTAACGCAATAACTAGTCAATTATGGTAATCACTTTTTACGATTATGACTAGGACTTTTATGTGTAATGTGGCCTTTATATATAGCTAACTTTAAGGGAAATCCGCTTTTGTAAATCAAAAAATTTTAAGCAATTTTTAATTAAGAATACATATTCTCACCATTTTGCTTACTTCAGTCGCTTTAATTTTATCATTTTCTTATTTAGCACTTAATTTTATATAAAAGTATATGATTTTCAACAATCGCAAAATTTTATTTTGTACTGCAATGTCATCTTAATAACCTCTTTAAATGTGCATAAAACTTTAAATATGCGTAAAAAAAAAATATAATTTGATATCGCGGGACGATACGTACGCTTATATTACATTTTATCTCTATTTTTGTGGACAATTTAAATTTTCTATGTGTGAAGAAACAAGTTATTTTTGTTGCATGACATAATAGAAGATAAGCAATTTGGTTTCCCGAAAATTAAATTTTTTAATTTGTTAATTTAATTAAATTTTTATAGATTTGAAATTTTGTATAATGAAAAAACGATTTAATAACGGTTAAAACAATTATAAAGATTATGTGGGTTTTCTCCGTGTCCAGATCTATTCTTGGAATGCTAACGTTTCGTGAACTTTACAGTCCACTTCATTAGGGCGAGGAGCAGCCTTGATACTGAGATGTTTCTCCAGGCCGTTCCTTTTATATTACACTACTTGTTGGAGTGGTGGAGATGAGGGAAATTGATCGGTTTTCAATAATCACACAAGCCCCAATAAAAGACACATTAAACATAATAAAGGCCTCACATGAAGTCCCTTCCGATCTCATCCAGCTAATAGAGTACAACAATCACTTAACTGTTTAATAATCATTTATTTCTTCTATAACAATCAACTTTATGAACAAACTTCAGGAGCGATAATGAACTTTCTTATTTCTCTAATCGCCAACATTTTCATGGAGCATTTTGAGAAAAAGGCGCTCAGAAAAATACCTAAAGAAGCAGAAGTTTGATTCTGTTATATAGACGATACATTTGATATGGAGACGATAGTTGAATTCTGTAAATTCCTTATTTTCCTCAACAATTAATCCAAATATCCACTTCACTATAGACATAGAGGAAAATTCCTCTTCCTAAATGTTGTAGTCCTTCTTGTTTTTAAAAAAGCTGACGATATCTTAGGCCATCAAGTGTACAGTAAACCAACATACAGATAAATACATACATGCCAAGTCGCCTCACCAGCCAGCACAAAAATAGTCTGCAAACTCGTTTGTACATAGAATTTTCACCATCTCTGACAAAGAACATCTACAGACAGAACTCAACCTAAAACTAGGCTTACAGAAAAACAGGTACGATAAAAAAGACATAATCAAAACAATCAATAAACGTGCAAACAAGACCACGATCTCTGACACATAATCAGATGAAAGGATCCTATTCATTCTTCCATATGTCAAAGGAACAACAGATTGGATTAGCAGAATATTAAACAAACATAAAATCCGAACTATCTTCAAACCATCCAAAAAGATAGGACAAACCTTAAGAAATCCTAAAGATCAAAGATCTCTACTCAGCTTCGTAGAAGTATACAAAATATTTTGTTCCTGCGGGCAAGTATACATTGGAGAAACCGGGAAAATAGTCAACCTACAGATAAAAGAATACCAACGCGATGTTAGGTTAAAACATGTCACGCAGTCAGCATTATCAGAACACAACATCGAAACAGGACAGCAAATACTGTCTGACAAAACGAGCACAATAGCCAATATTACATCATATTTTCCAAAAAATATAGAGAAGAAGTATAGAAATACAAAAACATTCTATCAATCTAAATAAAGATAATGATTACAACATAAATAAAATATGGAAAATCATTCTTCCGGTTATTAAAGAACGACCAATTTCCCCCATCTCTTCCCCCACAATTTTCTTCTTTCCCCACCACTCCAACAAGTAGCGTAATATAAAAGGAACGGCCCGGAGGAACACTTCAGTATCAGGCTGCTCCTCGCCCTGATGAAGTTCTGGACTGTAAAGTTCAAGAAACATTGGCATTCCAAGAACGAATCTAGACACGGATGAAACCCGCGAAACATATAATCTTTATATAGAAAGCACCCGTGGAAGCCTCAAGAATATGATTAAAACAATTATTAAGTACCTATCGTACAATTAAAATATTAATACATTATATACGAATTATTTTTAGCAAAAAGCATCCTTGTAAATGTTGAACTTTTATATTTTATATTTTCTGTTTGACTAACAAATTCATGATGTTTACTGTTATAGAGATTTAACGCAATAATCCACAGATACTCTTTAAGTGGTTTTTTTTTTGAGGAACCTTTCAAATGTTCATTGATCGTTTCATATATATTTCAAGCATTAATACATATATTATATAATGTATTGCAATACAGCAAGTAATTTTTATTTCGTAAAAGAAATGCATGATGGAAAGCGAATTTAAGAGAGGACTAGCTGGACTTTCGTTCGGCTCGTTGTTTGAGGCTTCACTTTATACATTCTCTATGCGCAAATAATATATCTTCCACGCATGAAACGGAATTTATTAGTCACAGAGTAAACTAGTTTTGCACAAACGAGATTCTTTAATTTCGTTTTGTTAACTGGGCGACGCGATCCTCGTGCCGCAGTTGAAACATCTAGTCGCACATAAAGATATTATTGTATTTGTAAAAAGTGCGGTTAGTTTTTACGTTTATTCGTTCTCGAGTTCATGTATCTCCCCGGCGAAAATATAAGACGTGACAGGGAATACAGGGACATGATTTCGAAATGAAAATTTTTAATGACGACACACAAAATGGAGAAAAGCGAAAAACGAGAGAGATCGAAAAACGCGATGTAGCAGAATGAAAACGAAAGACGGTAATTTGTTGGAACGGTAATTAGTTTGTTTTCTTTGCGACAGAGTTTGCAACATTATATGAAACCGAAGAGAAGTTCTCCTCGTGCAAACGCATAAAATTGAATTATTTATTTCGCTTGTAATAAAATCACAATTTTTGTATTCTCTTCTCAGCGAAAATGCATATTTCTGCTCGTTTTTTATGTTACAATGTAACTTTTATGTAGCTTTTTATGTTATTTCTATGTTACTTCTATGTAACTTCTAATCTATTTTCATTTCGCTGTAATGAAAGCCAACATCGATGTTCTATGAACTTATTTATTTTTCTTAATCACGTTCCTGTAATTTGTCTCGCCGCGTGATTCACAATATTTTATTATATTTCTTCCTTGCGAAAGTTCTCTACAAAATGTCCATATATGCATATAAAGAAACAAAGAGGTAAAGCGAGATTAAAATCCATTTCAAGAACTTTCCTAATGTTTAAAATACAAGTGTATCTTTATCACTCTGTATTTATTATCTCGCATCGCTACGCTCTATACTTGTAGTGCTGTAAGTACTGTAGTGCTGTAAGTACTAAGATTTAACCTTTTATCTGACTGATGACTTCATCAGTGATGACTTCATTCCTTTTTTATTTCTCTTATCATCCCGATTCATCCTAACAGCCATTGTGTCTTGGAGAAAAAAGATAGTCGAAATGGAAAGGGTTAATCGACGAAGAAAGTTCTTGAGCTTATTAAAGCGAGTGAAGTAATAAAATTTAGTGCAAGCCGTAAAAAGCGAAGGGAACTAAGAGATCGTTGAGTAATCCTTCTCGTGCAGCAAGAAGAGCACAACAACAACAATGCCAAATCAAGTTTGCTCAACGATATAAATAATGCAGTATATTTGACAAGCTTGTAACTAGGCGACAATGGCATCTTGCGAAACTTCTCCGATATTGCAGAGTCCAGCAAAGTGTTAGACATCATTATCTTTGAGTTTTGCCAAACAAAATCTAGTCCAACATAATAAGTCATCACTAAAAATGAATATAATATTTCAGCAGATAATATGTCGATCATGTTAACTCTATATACTTTGAGATCTTTGAAATTCCAATAAAATTTCAAAGCTCTATTTTGATAGAATTAGTAAATATACTGAAAAAAAGATTGCAATTATCATAATTTAACTATAATTTACAGTATTTTTTAGGACATTATATATTTATAATTAAATAAATTAAACAATATAATATGAGATTAAAAACCACTCAAGATAATGTATTAGTTACAATATTATTATAAACAATTCTAAATTCATACAGATGTTATTTATAATTGTTTTAACAATGCAAATATAGTCGATTGTGCTTATTAATAATATAGTCACACTGCTTGAAAAATGTAAGTTTTTTCTTAATATATTTTTATCATATAAATAATAAATGAATTTAACGAAATAATAATAGTTATATTCACTATAATTACTGCAATTATATTGAATAAAAATGTTTATTTTATTTACTATATATATCTTGATATTTACACATTGGTATTTTCTTTCTACATCAACGTATTTATAGTTCAATTTATTTGGAAATATTTATTATTTCCTTATTTTATATTTCTAATTTATTTTATTCACGTAGCTTGAAATATGTATTTACATATTTTTTAATTTTATCAATTTGATTTTTAGCGTACATATTGTCAAATTATTAAAGACTTGAATTAATTTAAACAGAGAATGCATGAGAATGGGTATAAGGATAGAATTTTTACGATTGTAAAACACGAGGATTATTACTGCAACATTTACATATAAATAATATTTCTAAACTAAAGTTTCACAACAAGTTTAATTTACAAGCGAAAAAGAATTGTAATAGATTAGCAATCAAATTACTCAATCTTGAAATATCGGATTCTTTTTATCAATATAGACGTTTAAAACGTTGTATCAATTTGTTCACTAAAAATATAATTAAAGAATTACCGTTCATATATAGATTTCAATATATAGATTTTTTTCTTCCCAACATCATTCTTTTAAGAATGATTTTAGAATATTTAATATTTATTAATAATGCTAATAATAATCTTATTGAAAACAAATATAGCTTCGAAAAACAGGTTGATGTTCTCAACAATTATATATACAAAATTAATCTAAATCCAGAAAAATTTATTTCAACCAAGTTTGAATTTAAAACACTTAATAATAACTGATTCATAAACCTCTCGAGTGCGAATTTCCCAGCGAATGTCCAAAGCTTATTACAATTAGGAGAAAACTTTTGTATTATTGCCCAAAATGTTGAATCTATTATATTAGAATTTATCAAACATATAGAGGATAATTTAACAAGATTAAAAATCAATAATTCTAATGGAATCAGAAATAGATTTTTCCCATATTTATAAAATATTTAAAAAGTCACAGAAAATAGATCGGTCATTGATGACTTGCTCTTATTGTTAGACCCTTATAATAGGCTACTAAATAATTTCTCAAAGAAAATCCACAAATATTGTTAACGCGGGCGGATAAAGGTAATATAGTTATCGCTATGGACAAAACTATATTAAAATAGAAGAATTTTATTATCTGACATTGATATTTACACTGTTGTAATGCGTAATCCGATTAACAAAATTTTGAATGATTTGAAATCCATGTTAAAAACTTGGAAGCGGCATGAATTTGACTGACCGTGCATATAATTTTCTCAATTCTACGAATGCTATATTACCAAGAGCATATGAATTGTCAAAAATATAATACATAAGACAGACAATCCATTACATGTATTATTATCTTATCCATAGAAAGCCCCTTACATAATTTGGCTTCTTTTTATACATAATTTCGGATTCATTCTTGAGAAACTGATAGGATACATTAAAAATAGTTTTCGATTAGCCAAAGACTTATCACAGTTATATATATATATATATATATATATATATATATATATATATATATATATATATTATGTCTCAGTCTTTGTCTCTCTCGACTCGGTTTTCTCTTTTTTCACATCGTTCCAAT
>Ga0157363_1001649_pt1 | contig 18873 bp, 11 predicted proteins | sample AttsexASBM1_FD_111477 | JGI IMG/M metagenome (GOLD analysis project Ga0157363, IMG submission 111477) | Fungus gardens microbial communities from leaf cutter ant in Ribeirão Preto, State of São Paulo, Brazil - Atta sexdens ASBM1 | ecosystem: Host-associated > Fungi > Mycelium > Unclassified ... | reverse complement strand
AGAGATTAACATATCTTTGCCTATTATGTCTACCTAGATAGCAGCAGCTCTTTCTAGCTCTCTTCTTTTTAAGAATATCATATCAGTGTCTTTGTGTTATGATTCAAACCTCAAAGTATTAGAGTAAGAAAAGAAATCTTGTATTGGGTCAATACAAGAGAACTTGATAGAGAACTTTGTATAGGATCATCTATTATATATCCATAACTATTGGTCTATGTTCTATTACTTTAGTTTATTCTAAATGACCATGCATTTGCCTTAAAGTCAATATGTATTAAACACATTATATGATATTATTTCTTCCAGAATCTTTTACCATTTTCTATTATGATATGTGATTGTGTGATATTGTGACCATGACAGCATCATGTGACAATTTGTGACAGTGACATATAAAATCACATTAAACCCTAATTCTAAGTCTTAAAAAATAAAAATAAAAGGAAAATAAAATAAAAATAAAGTGAAATAAAAATAATATAAAGTTTACTGTCTTTACTTCTAACACTCTGCCTCATGTTATAAAGACATCATCCAGCTCTGATATAATACTGATCTGGATTGACATCTGGAACTTACAAAGAGGTTTTAAGGGCAGGACTCTCATTAATTGTTTATTTAATTTTAGACAATATACTGTTACAGTTCAAAGAACTGCTATACATTCTGTGGTTGCTCAGTATTGCAATTGCTGGTACTGAGGACATCCAACACATATATGATATATCTAAGTGTCAAAAATGTGATGGTTTATACAGAGTAGAGAACTATAGACTCTTGACTTGGTATTATAAGACTAATTTCAAGGCTAACACTTTTAAAGAGACCACTGTAGCCAGTACACCTTGTCCTTACACTTTTAAGTGTTTGAACAGCAAAGAGGACCATGCTTTTGATAACAACAAGTGTCTATTCTAGTACTATTACTTTGACAAGCAATGATATACTAACAAGGCTGCTAAGATATACTTTGCTTTATATTTATTTGCAAAATATTCACAAGAACTATGTGCTAGTAGACAGTCTTCTTGAAGCATAGAAGAACTTGTATGATATTCTATTCATCTAGGAAACTTCCTGGAATTTTATTCACTTTGTACCATTTACTACAATCCCTGGAGAAGATAAAGTTATTGGTACTTCTATTCATGCAGATTGGACCTAAGTGGTCCAATTTTCACAGAACTCTGAGTAAATACCTAGAGTTATATGTTTTATTCACTTTAGACTGTTCAGACTTCATTTTGCTCTCAGAAGAGATATAGTTGACCACAGAGATATTTAGCTTCTGTTCTTCTTCAACAGAGAAAGGTGTTAATTCCTTATGAGTATCTACTTCAACAGTATTTATACTACTGTGAACTTCTTATCTAATAAAGCTCTGAACATCCTCAACTTATTATATAGGGGAGAGGACTTCAACATTAGAGATACTGAATGAGATTTGTCTGTCTTTTCATATTCTATATCTGGCCAAACATTTAGGGACTTGGTAGACTCTTATAGTCTTGTATGTCCTATTTCAGCACTTTTTGTTCCTACTCATTATTTGGACATTTAAGGTTATGCTAACACAGAAATTGACCTTATTTTTTTAGACATGAGTTATGCTCAAGTCTTCCATCATATTAAGTCTAATCTCAGATGACCCTCAGACTATGCCTCTCTTATAGTTAATCTTTTTATCACTTTAGAGAACATCTGTGTATACAGAATAGTCTTTAAATTTGATAGTCATGAAGAAGCTGTCTTTCTGCTCTCTATAGATAAAGGGCTCTCTTGACCTCTATGCTCTAGACTTTGTTGCTAGTCTTAATCCACTCTCTGAGGCAATCTTTGGAATCTTTGTTGACTATTAGGCTACTTATGCAAAGAGAATTATGGTCACTACTTAGTCTTAGGAGTAGTAGAACAATGAGTGCAAAACTGCACTGGAGACTTATATATTACAATTCAAACCCAAGTATAAGAGTAAGAAAGGAATCTTATATTGGATTAATACAAGAGAACTTGATAGAGTTCTTAGTATAATGTATCTATCTTATATATACTAGACTCATAGTCTATGCTATATAAGTCTTAGCCTACTCTAAAGGCTATGTATATTATATATCATTAACATGTGATATAATATTATTCTTCTAGAACCTTCTATATTCTTTTATATATTATATAATTGTGCAACTATAACTTGTAACTGTGACTTATTTGACTTGATGTGTAACATTTGTGACAGTCACATGTAATATCATACTAATCCCTAACTCTTAGTCCAAAAATAAGAAAATAAATAGAAATGAAATGAAGATAAATCAAGTTTACTTTCTTTAACTTTGATATTATAGGTGAACTGGAAAGTATTCTAACTGGTTCTTCTTTTGCTCTATAACTAGACTGGCCAAACAATTCTTTTTTGACAACAAAATTGCTGAAATTGTATTGACTAACAAATGATCTTGAGATCTAATAAGTTAGATCAAACAGTACAAGTTGCTTATAGTAAAGGCTATTCACTTTCAAAGACAATTCTGCAATAATTTTCCAGACTTGTAGGGTGTTCTTTACTCATTCCTTCTCTCTTTTTAACCACCATCTTGTATGGTAGTGTCTATTAGAGACATTAGGAATATAACATTTCACACTTCAGCTTTTTACACTTCTAATTCAAATAATATGACTTTGGAATTTGACATTGATATGACTGACATCTCTGCCATCAAGAATAATATCATCTTCAATAACAGTGGCAAGAAAGATAAGGTGAGAGGCCACTCCCTGATACCTAGTGTGCATAGTTCTAGATCTACTTTAATCTATTTGGACACTAGCAATGAGCAGTACTCAGATAGGATGCAGAGAGAAAGTGACAACATGGTCAAGGATGATCCTGTTGCACCATCAGATAGTCCTCAACTCGAACATACTACCTTCAAAGGTAAAAGAGCTTGAGTCAGCAAAACAGCTAACACCTCTTCCAACATGAGAAAACAGCAAGAGTAAAATGAGGCACCTGCCCTAACCAATAATACTATGGATAACAACAGCAATGTATTCAATGTCCAACTTAACTATGACATTAATCAGGCTCTGAACCTAGAAGTATGGGATAGTAACTTCAGAACTATTTCTATATATGGATCAATAGAACATATCACTTCAGATATCAAGAATATCAATAAGTCATTAGAAAGAGTTCAAAGATACATACTCGGCAAAGGAATCAAAGGTAACAAGGCTAATGAAATCAAGAATCTGGAAGAATTTGGTAAAGGAGCATGGAGGTTTATTTTGGCTCTTTATGAATTATATTAGAATGTGCTAATGGTCAAAGACACTAACATGTCTTTCAAAAATAGTGTTAAATCAAAATTCAGTCCTCAGATTAATAAAGAACTGACTAATTCTAAAGGTAAAAACATGGTTAAACTATCATATGTTTCCCCTCTTCTCTTTCCCATTCCAGCTAAATTAGCCAAGGAGGTAAACAAAATTTCTAAGTTCTTTAAGAAAACCCCCACTACTAACAATAAAAAATCTTATGCTTAAGTTTCATCTAACATGTCTAACATGTCTAATATAGCAAGGAAAACCTTAAAAATCAAGGAGATATTTCCAAGTCTCCAGAACAAAAAAATTGAAATAATGCAAAAAATCATAAGTGGTAATGACAAACAAAAGCTGTGCTTAAATATGACTACTAAGGGACCATTGTGAAAGCAAGTCATCATCCCAATAAAAGCTGACAATGTCACTACTTTTGTAAAAAAACTCTAGTATGTATATCATTGATATCAACAGGATTCTCAAAGGCATCAAATTAAATATAATGGCAGATTACATTTGCTACAACAACAAAAGTATCATTATAGCCACTAACAACATTGCTAGTCTGTTAGACCTCCAAGCAATTGAGAGATATATCAAAAGCTTGGTTTGCATAGAAGTGGAACACATCAAGGCCCCAAGACTACCTCAATCCAAATCGTACCTCAAGATCATTGGGGTCCCCTACTTGTCTGAACAATCAAACTCCCAAATCACTTCTGAAGATATTGAAAAGATATTGAGGAGCAACCATATTTTCAATGATGTTGTCCTTACATCCAAACCAAGAATCATAAAGATATCTCCAAAATTGGACATGTCAATCATCTGGATCAATATATGGGATGCTCTAAGGCCAAGAGCCTCATTAACAGAAGATTTAATGTAAGAAGCTTTATTGTCACAATTCATGGCATGAACATGAATCCTAGTGTTCCACAGTGTAAAAACTGTTGAAAATAGGGTCACATGGCAGGTGTATGCAGAATACAAGGGGATAAATGCATAAAGTATAATAGGCCTCACCAAACAATTCACCACTGTCAATTTGCATGGTGCTGTAAAGCTAATGACAAAATTAATCCTCCTAGGTTAAAGACAAAGAAGGGCAAACCTTGCCCCCACTCCTTCAAGTGTTCAAATTGCAAAGGGGAACACCAAGCTAATTCGACCAACTGTTTATTCTGAAAACATCATTTCAATAGGAAATGGCATACTAAAGAATATACTAAAATTTGAGGAAATCAAAAAGACTCAATTTGTTCAGTTGTGAACAGTAAGGAAATATGATTTTTAAAGATATTAAATTATTTTCACAGAATGTTCAAAAAAATTCTTTAATTATCAAAACCATACTTGAAGTAAAAACAAACTTTGATATAATCTTCATTCAGGAACCACCCTGGTCTACAGTCCAGTCCATCCCTAGCTCTTCAAACTATGAAGAAGACTCTATAGTAGGTGTAGTGAATCATCCTAATTGGCTAATATTCACTAGATCCTCAGAAACTAAAAGTGACTATCTGAGAGTGGTCATATACATCAATAACAGGCTCTCTTCTTTCTATTTTTCACTTCATAAAGATATTATTGACTACAGAGACATTTTGTTAATTTCTTTCTTCAACAATAATGACATGTTCTGGATAATGAATGTTTATTCTGATTCATCTCACTCAGCTTTAAAGTATCTCAAGGATACTAAAGTGAATATTTAAAACCTTCTAGTTATGACTGGTGATTTTAATATTTGGGATAGTTTATGGGACTTGTCTTATTCTCATCATGCATCTATTAGCAATGATTTACTTATTATTGCTGATTTGTTTAACTTAAACTTGTTGACTCCTACTAACCAAGTTCTTACTAGGTATTCTGACAATATTAATAACACAAACTCAGTCATTGATCTTATATTTCTACAATGCAGCTCAACTGAGCTAGACAATCATTTGATACAACCTGATTGGTACCTCACATCAGATCATACCCTTCTAACTGTAACAATCTCTATCATCAAGGAATATGTCAACTCAAGAAAAATATCAATTGTCAAAGATAGTAAAGAGAAAGCCTCTTTCATCAAGGATGTTATTGTATCCATCAGGAACCTCAATACATCTAGCCTGTTGGATATACCCTCTCTGGAAAATGTCACAAACAATTTTGCTAATAGTATAGACAATGCCTGGATGAAGAACTCAAAAATCATCAACATCATGAAGCATTTGAAAAGTTTGTGGAACAACAATTGCAGTAGAGACCTAGAAAAATATAGGAATTTGAAAAGTCTAGAAGATTGGAAGATATTCTGTAGGATGGTCAAGGATACCAAATGATCATTTTTTGACCTTAAAATTCAAGAAATTGTGAACAAGAAGCAAGGTCTATGGGAATTCATGAATTGGGTCAACAAGCACAAGCTACCAGCCATAGAAACTATCAAATATAACAATCAGCCTTGCTTAGAGTTAGACAATTTTTGGCAAGCATTACATTTATCTTTCAATACAGTTCAATTTCACAACATAGATGAAAACATTCTAAATGAAATTGATTTGTTTGCACCAGCATCCTAGGCTCTGTTCTCAGAAGAAGAATTCTTAAAGGCTATAGTCAAATGCAATAACTTGTCAGCTCTAGGCTCTGACAAGCTCTTATAGATATACCTCAAATATGTTCTCAAGGATAAGTTGTGCTTAGAAAAAATCATCAAAATTGCAAATGTGTGCATTGAAGTAAAGTATTAGCTAACTCATTTCAAGACTTCAACAACAATCATTATCCCAAAACCTACCAAGACATTGTATAATATGTCTAAGTCTTTTAGACCCATTGTTCTACTAAACACATTGGGCAAACTAATTGAGAAAGTCATTGGTGATAGGCTCCAATTCCATGTCATATCTAACAACTTCATCCACCAAATCCAATTAGATGGCCTCAAGTTCAAATCCACAGCTGATGCTGGCATAGTACTAATTCACTTCAATCACATGGGATATGTAAAGAACCTTTCAATGAGTATACTTGCATTCGACATTGTGCAATTTTTTACTATTACTCAATCACCGACTTCTTTCTCTTATTCTAGAAAAGGCTGGGTTCAACTCTCATGTGGTCAATTTCTTCTCAAATTACCTTGTTAATAGGAAAACACAGTATTTTTGGAACAATTTCTCTTCTTCCTTTTTTAATGTTAACATGGGAGTAGGCCAAGAATTGGCTCTCTTATCTATTTTTTCAGCTCTTTATCTTGTACCCTTTTTTCATATTCTAGAAAAACATTTTAAAAATCTCAAATTACAGATCTCAATGTTATCATTTGTCGATGATAGTCTCTTCATTGCTCAAAGCAAGTCTCTTCAGCTTTCAAATTCATGTCTTTTTTATAGTTACAATGTCACTTCTATTCTCCTTTCAAAATTTAGTCTTTCAGCAGAACATTCAAAGACTGAAGTATTTCATTTCACAAGATTACAAGGAACATTTAACTCCCCTCCTCTAGGCCTTTCAACTATTAGTGGTCCAATCTTATATCCCAAAGAATCCTGGAGATATCTAGGGTTTATCTTTAATAAAAAGCTTTTGTTTCACTAGCACATTGATTTCTACTCCAACAAAGCAATCTCAACTGTCAAATGCATAAAGATCCTTGGTAATTCAACAAGAGGCTTAAACCCTCACCAAAAACACCTTTTGTATAGAAGCTACACTGTTCCAATTATCAAGATCATCAAAAGTAGACTTAGTTTTTCTTTATTTTCTCTTTTATTTTTATTTTCTTTTCAATTTATTTTTAATTTTTTAATTTTTAGAACTTAGGGTTAGGTGACAGTCACAAGTCACATGTCACATGATGCATGGAAGGATGTAAAAAGTTCTGGAAGGATGATGTCATATAATGTGTACAATGCATGTTAACCTTATGGTATATACATGGCTGTTTAGAGTAGGGTAGAAATAGCTAGTATGGACCATGAGTCTGAGGTATATAAGGAAGACAATCTTGTACAGAGTTCTCTATTGAGTTCTCTTGTGTTAACCCAATATAAGATTCTTTTCATTGACTAACTTTAAGGTCTTTGATTTGTAACATCAATCACTCTCTATGGTTTCCAACTTTGGTACTACCACAGAGTCCCATTGTTGTACCTACTAAAGATGCTAGGCAAATTACAAAGAAGAGCCACCATTTGGATATTAGGAGCTTTCAAAATCTTTCTGTTACTTGGTGTTGAAGCTATTGCTAGACTGATACTAATTAATCTTTATTTACAGAAACTTAGTGGAAGATCACAGCTTTAGGCACATTCCCTTCTGACAAATCATTTAAGTGTCAACAGAAACTGATCAAAGAACACATTGTAGATATGGACAATCGATACAACAAAGTTTTTCCATCATTTAATCCTACTAATCCAGAATTTTCTCCTAGTTATAGAGTTATTGACATTTTTCCTAGTTGTTTCTCTTTTCATTTATCTAATATTTGCAATAATCAAAACCTCAAGGCTCACATCCATCAACTTGATAACTTGGCCTTTGAGTCTTCAAGCAGTCTGTCCAATACACTTGTTATTACAAATGCTAGCATAAAGAACAACATTACTACCTCTATCTCACACATTTATGTCCACAACAAACCTGTTACCAAAACTCTTCATCATGCAGTGAACATCATGAGTACTGAAGCTGAATTGTTTGCCATTAGATACAGTATTAATCAAGCCACTCTTCATAGCGACATCTCAAAGATCATTGTCATCACTGACTCAATAGATGCTGCAAGGAAGATTTTTGATATGATCTCCCACCCATTCCAAAAATATACAGCAGCTATACTCAATGAACTAAGAGTATTCTTTTATTGTCATTAGGAGAATTCAATTGAATTTTGGGAATGTCCTAGCTAGTGCAATTGGTCTCTCCACAAAATGGTTGACTTGGAAACTAAATCATTCAATTCTATCCTGTTATTTCCCAACAAAGTATCTTGGAACTTTAGCAAGAAAAGTAAATGTGATGACCTTGTTAGAAGGTAGAAAATGACTTTCCAAGTGTCAGATTTAAGAGGAAAACACTTCCTCAACCTTGTTGACAGTGACAACAACATTATAGAGCTGTCATACATCAATAACGGTCCATGGATAAAATATATAGGCCACTCCAATTTATTATGCACAAGAGCTTTAAGAGCCATTATGAATCATGCTCCTACTGGTGAATATAGACTCATGTTTTTCCCCAAAGAAGAGTTTAACTGTCTATGTGGACTATATCTGATAGAATCAAGATAACACATTCTATATGAATACAAGAGATTCAACAAATATTAGAATTCAAGAAGAGACTTGATTGGCCATTTTATTATATTCCTGGAAATACATCCTAATGTATTTGCCTTTCCAAACTCTATTACATAGTTAGCTTAGAGTAGATCTCTTTGCTAGGTTTAAGTACGTTTTCTCATTCTTCTTTTTCTTTTTCTTTTTCTTTTTTTATTTCTTTTTCCTTTTTTCTTTTCTGTTTCTTTTCCTCATGTAGTTTGGTTTGTCATGTACATAGTTACAATATAGCTACCATGGCTTACCTTTGTGCTCTGTGTAATAAATTTTTGATTTAAAAAAAAAAAGGTATCCTTTACTATAAAAGAAAGTTAGACAGGATAGAAAGGGATGAACAGATGGACAAAGTAATATGGGGGGAGAATACAACAGTTTCTTTAGAGGAGAAACCTGTAATGTAAGAATATGAAATGATGGACTTTATTTTATTTTATTTTCTTTGCTTATTTCCATTTCCATTTTAATTATTTTACATTTTTCTATTTTTAGAACTCTGGGGTTAGGGTCAGAAGTGATCGGTCACACTGTCACATCAGTCACATCTGATGGTATGGTCACAACATTAATTATGGAACTTCAGAGAAAGGAGTAGAAGGTTCAAGAATAAAGTGATGTCATACAACATGAATACCACATGTTGGCCTCATGTTTGACACATGGTCATTTAGGGTAGGGTGCACAGTACCTAGCATGGACCATCTATAGGAGTATATAAGGTAGACTATTTTGTAAAGAACTATTATGATCGATGCCTCCAGGATGCAGTATGAAGAAGGGCAAAGAGTATGATGACATGATCAGCTGCGCCGTAGTAGTCTCAGTTAGCACCTCATGTAGTAGGTGCTACAATTTTGCTTCATCCTCACAGTTTCCTCATGTTGTCTTACTCATATACCTTATGTACTGTATATTGTTTCCTCATTTCCTTCTAGTATATATAGTGTAGATACTATTCTATATCCTTATGCTTTACCACTTATAACAATTCCCTTAAATCTCTCAAGTCTTTGCCTAAGTGCAACCTGAGCTCTAGCTTAAAGTCGTAACAAGAACTCTCTATTGAGTTCTCTTGTGTTTACTCTAATACAAGAGTTTGTTCTTTTATCCCACTCTAAGGATTTAAGATCATAACATACTAGTTCTATAATACTATAGTTAATTACTCTATTGATCTCCCTATTCTAAATAAGGTCTCTAGTCAGGCTATATGCTCTTGAATACTGTTTTTAATATTAGAGATGTTAAAGATACTTAAGGTCTGCTCTAATTTTTCTGCTCCAAGTTCTAACTATATTATCTTGCAATATCTCAAGCTTATTCTTGCTAATAACATCTGTACTACAGGCAGATATTCTTTCTTTAGTCAATGTATTTTTATCACTGTAATATTGGCCTAGATACTTCAAGGAGCCTGTTTTTGTTATTATACCCAAGCTGTTATAACCTTTAGCTTAGCTCAGGTTACAACTTAGGCAAAGACTTGAGTAAGAAGTAGAAGAATGATCAATTGGTAAAACATGAGGATACAGAGTGCTATATACTGAATGACCTTGAAGAATACATCTATTGTACATAAAGTGAAAGAATCATATAACATGAGAAAGATATAAGAAAACATTGTCTACTATATAAGGCACTAGCTGAAACAACATGTGGCACAGCTAATCATTGAGTCATAAAGAAGTTACCCCAACACCTGTAGTCTATGAGCTAGCCATATTGTAAAACAAGGAATCAATTATAACAATATCCTCATTTTATTGTTTATATCCCCATGAACTAGTCCAACAATGCTAAATATCCAATCACATATGAAGCTACCAATTTCTTGGTTAGTCCAATAATGATTTTTCCTCATAATTTGAACACAATAAAATATGGTTCATACAGTGGTCCTCCTATATACATTTCAATTGGAAATCACTTTCTTGTCATATCTGTATTGTGTTGTTTCTTTAGGAACTTGACAGCTATTTTATTCTAATATTGCTTATCTTGTTCTCCTTGAGATTATATCAATTTGTAGTACAGTAGTAGGTAAAACAGTATTATTTTGACTGGTGATTGCATGTACTTTATATATTTATCCAAGTTATTGATTTTGTCTTGAATAAAAATTGGTTTGGATTCTTTTGATTTGTTGGATTTTGATGATATGTCATAGGGTTTATAAAGAAAAACTTCTTTATATTAAACTTGATTTTCTTGTTGTTTTCTATTATCAACTATTATTGGTTACTTAATTTCTTGATTTTCTCTTTTATACACTTCTTGTATTTCTTTGATGTATTCATTAGTATACATATTTCCTTTTTCTTTGCATCTATCTAATTCATTGGATAGAAGTGTTTGGATATGGTATGCTTGGTTTTCCATATCTCCTTGGATAATGTTTCATAAATCCTCTAAGATGCTGAATATGTCACTTGCTATTTATGTTTTGTAGTCATCACTTGCTTGTAAGATGCTTGTTTCTATTTCTGCTAGTTGAGTATTTGCAACCTCTGCTAGTTTGATTATATTCTAAAGTTGTAATTGGATATTAGCTATTGTTTCTATTCCTCTTATGATTTTGTAATACTTCTTTATTCAATCTTTCTTCTCTTTGGTTAAGGTATTGATCAGGGTCATGTTGTTAACTGTGCAAGTAACATAGGGGCTGGGAGAGGTAGGAGCAGTTGTGAATTATTGAGCCATTTGTTTAAAGACTTTTCATCATTTTAAACTTTACTACTCTTTTTATAAGTTTTGACTTAAAACTTTCATCCAATAATCTTCTATCATCTCTCTTGCATATGTTAATCCTGTTTCAGATATCTATTGGTCATGTTCATTATCATATCCTTTCCAATATACTAAAAATTGCATATCATATCCTCATTTTCTGTGATTTCTGACTTCTTCCACTTCAATACTCTTTTTCTTCATTAATAATGTCTGGTGGTGGTACTGGATCTATGTGTTGTCCCTTAAACTGTGGTTTCTTGCATTATGTCAGCAAGTCTTCATTAAACACATTGTATATCATCTATCCTTCTGGAAGTTTCAGTTAAAATGCTTCTTGACCAATGTCCTTTGAGATTTTAAAAGGTTTGTATCTTTTCTAGTATAACTTCTTTGAGGGTCTATTCAAATGGATGTTTTTAGCTTCCAACCATACATTTTCTCTGTCACAAACTTCATTCAGCTTGTATCTCCACAACTAGTGGACTGATTTTCACAAACTAAGCTGTTTAAGAAAGCCCCAAATAAGGGCTATCTGCACATATGTGGGATGTACAAAAGTGACAACAAACAACTGAGATATCAGGCTATAAGTAACTGTAAAAGCTTCATTTGCTAATATCTCATGAATAGCTGGACAGATTCACATGATCAAACTTGTATTAGAAAGTGCCATCAAACTATTTCTGATAATATATAGTATATCTCATAGCAATCAGTATTTATAGAAATATAAGCATGTCAATATAGTGACATAATTAGTTATCTTCTAAAATTAGCCTGACAGTTGCTATGACAGATGACAGCTCCCATTAGGTATGAGTTTTGATCATGCCTATTGTTCTACTTGATACACTTGGTAAGCTTATTGAGAAGATGATTTCTAGATGACTCAAGTTTGATACTATCAAGCATAGTATTCTTTATCCTAACCAGCTTGAACATATAACCTAATAGTTTACTGAAAATGCTAGTATATTTCTAATGTACTTAGTTTAAGCTAGCTAGGCCAAGAGACTCAAAAATAGTATAGTAGTATTTAATATTGTGCAATTCTTTCTCTTTTTAAACTACAGTATGCTTACTTTGATTCTTAGATACTTTGGATTTCCAGATTATATTATGGACTTCTTTTCTGACTATCTTGTAGGTAGATCAGTCTAATCCTTCTAGAATTCTTTTTTTCTAGTACTTGTGATGCAGATATAAATATGGGGCAAGATTTTGTACTCTCTCCTATTCTTTCAGTACTTAATATTTTATTTGTATCTTTGAACTTAGAGCTTGACTTAAATTTTAGTCTTCAATCATAATATAGAGGTTCCTGAATATATAGCTTTATCATTCTATAGTTAGGTTACCAAATGTTCTGCTTGATATTCCACTTGATTGGAATAGACTCCTTAATACTTAAAGTAGCTATCATCTCCAGAAAACTCTATTCTATTTTCTTAAAATTTCTCTAGAGATAAGTTGTATATATAGTACTGCTAAGAAATAATACTTAGGATTTTTCTAAAGTCATAAACTCTGCTACATAACCACAGTATTTGCCCAGTTGCTTTGATAAGGTAATATATATACCATCTTATAATAGACAACTGGAGAGAATAATTCATTAACTGTCAAGAACAAAAATGGTGGAATTGGTTTTTCTTTATGTTCTTTCTCAATTTCTGTTTTCTTTTCAATTTATTTTCAATTTTTCCATTTATAGAACTTAGGGTTAGGGTTAGTCATGTGACACAAGAAGAAAAGCATATAAGGTGCTAGAAGGATAACATCATACAATGTGTACAACACATGTTAGTCTTGAGATATACACATGACTGTTTAGAGTAGGCTAGAAGTATATAATACAGACTATGTGGCTTCAGTATATAAGGTAAACAATCCTGTAAAGAGTTCTCTATCGAGTTCTCTTGTGTAAACCCTATACAAAGTTCTTTCTTTTGACCAACCCTAAGATCTTAAGTCTGTAACATTGACAGTAGTCAAGTAGAAATTAGATTATGCTAGAGTGCAACAAGAACTATGTAATGCTAGCTATTAACTGTGTGCTAAAAATTCAAAGAGGATAATATCAGTATTAGGAATCCATAGAAAAGATAGAAGTAATAATATAATAGAAGAATAGAACTATTACAAAATAAACTACTTACTTGTTTATGATATATAAATCCTGGATGTACTCTCAGAGGTTTAGAAGTGATTCAGAAGTTTAATAATGATGACAATGATGATTAAGATTAATACAGATGTTAATAATAATGAAAGATAATAATTGATAATAATTGATGAAAACTGATATTGTTAAGTTTAAAGTCTAATTCTCAAACATAGAAGTATTTATACAAAATAGTAATGGTCGATATACAAGTTATTTCCATTACATAATCAAAACTCATATTTGGCAAGGCTGTTATTTGTCATAGCAGATGTCAGGCTAATTTTAGAAGATAACTAATTATATCACTATATTGATAATCTTCAAACTTGTTGATATTGTTAACACTTGTATAGATTTGGGATATTGGCTGTCTCATTTCAAAACTTCAACAACAGTTGTAATTCCCAAATCTAACAAGACCATATTCAATTCTCCTAAGTCATATTGACCTATTATTCTTCTTAACACAATTAGAAAACTCTTCAAAAAAATGATTGGAGAATACCTCTAATTCCACATAATCTCCAATAACTTTATTCACTATAATCAACTCAGAGGTCTTAAACAAAGGTCTACTACAGATGTGGGTGTCATTCTTACTCACATCATTCATTCAGGATGGGTCAAAAATCTTGTCATAAACATCTTGGTATTCAACATTGCTTAATTTTTTCCCTTCTTGATCCATCAACTTCTCTCCCTCATTCTTGACAAGGTGGATCTCAATTGAAAAATATCCAATTTTTTCAAGAACTATCTAGTAGGAAGAAAAACCAATTATTGCTGGAATGATTTTGTTTCTCCCTCATTTAATATTAATGTTGGTATTGGTCAAGGATCTGCACTATCACTAATTCTTTCTGCTCTTTATCTATCTCCTGTTTTTTATTCTTTAGAAAAACATCTAAAAATCTTAAAAATTCCCATTTCAATCATTTCTCTTGTAGACAATGGACTTTTCATTTCTCAAAACAAATCCATTTTGTATTCGAACACAAACCTCTTTTGTAGTTACAATATCATTTCGTCTCTTCTTTCAAAATATAAACTTATTGTAAAATATGGAAAAACTGACATTTTTCATTTTTCTAGGTTTCATGGTACGTTCAATTCCCCTCCACTCAACTTATCTTCCATTAGCAGCCCTTCTCTTCTCTCTAAAGAAATATAGAGATACTTGGGCTTTATTTTTGACTGCAAGCTCACTTTTAGAAGTTATATTGATTTCTATGCCAACAAAGCAATTTCAACCATCAAATGCATGAAATTGCTTGGCAATAAGAGACATCAACCCACTTCAAAAAAGAAGACTCTATAGATGTTGTACTTTACCCATTGCTCTATATATGTTCTGTTGTGGTATTACAACAAAGCTCCCACTTACTACCACCTCAACATCTTAAGGAAAATGCAACAAAGAGCCACACTTTGGATTACAGATGCATTCTGTACATCTCCCACCCTTGGGGTTGAAGCTATCTCTGGGCTTGTTCCTATTCACCTCTACCTTAGGAAATTATATGGAAGATTCTTATTATAACAATCATCTCTTCTATCTAACCATATTACTCACAGCATTCTCAGTTCCAACAGATCACAAGAACAAAACTGTCATAATGTGACCATCAATCATCTCATGGACAAACAGAGAATTCATTTAAAATTGTCACTTATCAATGTGGATAATAAGCATGATAAATTTTTCCCTTCCTTTTCTTTTTTTAATAAAGAATTTAACCCAGGAAACTGTCTTGTTAATCTTTTTCCAGATCATTTTTCTTTTCATCCTTGTCTTTCTAATATCAAAAAGCACATAAAAAATTTGGATGAAATTGCATTTAGGGCATCATCTAATCCCTTCTCCACTATCATTATGTCAGATGCTAGTATCAAGAATCAAGTTACTACATCCATCTCACACATCATTTCTTCAACAAACCTGTTGTCAAAGCCTTACATAGGGCTATCAATGTAACTATAGCTAAGGCTGAGCTTTTCACTATCTGATGTAGCATTAACCAAGCAGTCGCCATCTCCAACACCAACTGTATAATTGTCATCACTGACTCCCTCCATGTTGCAAGAAAGATCTTTGACTCTTCTGCTCATCCATATTAAATCCACTTAGCCACGATATCCCAGGAACTTAGAGAATTCTTCTCTAAAGACATTTATAACTGTATCAAATTTTGGGACTTCCCTAGCAAACAACAGTAGCCCCTTCACCATATGGTTGACAAAGAAACCAAGAATATGGTATCGATCCTGTTATTCCCATGCCAATCATTCTAGGATTTCTGCAAAAAATCTGAGTGCAATTTAATCTTTTTGCAGTGGAGAATGATCTTCCAAGCATCCAATTCTAAAAAGAGAAATTTTCTTGATCTTCTAGATGATGATTTAAATCCTATTGAACCATCAAGTTCCAAAGGCAGCCCATGGCTTTCTCCATTCAGCTACTCAAATTTGCTATATGCTTGAGCCTCAAGAGCTATCACCAATCATACTCTAACAGGAGAATTCTAATTAAAATTCTTCCCTAGAGAAAGATTCAACTGCCCCTGTGGCTTTTACCCTATTGAAACAAGATAACATATTCTTCATGAATGTTATAGGTTCAATAATTATTGGAATCCAAAAAGGAACACTCTAGCCCATTTCATTCTCATTCTTCAATTCAATCCAAGTGCTTTTTCATTCATTTAATCACTTTTCACTTATATTACTTATCGTACCACTTTATTGTTTTAGATTTTGCTCCTCTCTTATTTATATTTTCTTTCATCCTTTTTTCCTCTTTTCTTTATAGTTTGTTCTTTTCTTTTTTTCCTCTCTCTTTTTGTTTTTCCTTTCATGTTGTGTCTATTTGAATGTATGTAGTTTCAAAGTAGCTACCATGGTCTGCCCTTACATCCTGCGTAATAAATTGTTGATTTTGAAAAAAATATATATACTTATATCTCTATAAATGTCAGAATCAAAGATGATGGACTTTATTTATTTTATTTCTTATTTTTCTATTTCTATTTCTATTTCTTCTATTTTTGTAACCTAGGATTATGGTGTTACAATCTTAAGATCTTGGAGTAGGTTAGGAAAAAAAATCTTATATAGGGTTTATACAAGAGAACTTAATAGAGAACTCTGTACAGAATTGTCTACCTTATATACTGAAACTCCATGGTTCATGCTACTCTACTTCTAGTTTACCCTAAACAGCCATATGTTTGCCTTAAGGTTAACATATACATATATTATATATACTATATGACATCATCTTTCCAGAACCTTTTACATCCTTCTAATGTGACATATGATCATGTGTCCATGACTATGACAGTTTGTGATAGTGTACTGTCATACTAACCCTAACCCTAATTTCACAAAATAGAAAATAAAGAGAAAAAAAATAAAAAAAGGAAAATAGTTAGAGTCTACTGTCTTTACTCTAACATATGGTTTAATATAACTCAGTACCACACATCAGTTACATATCACATAAAGCTGTTATAGTTACAATTACATATTATGATAGAATATGATAAAAGGTTCTGAAAGAAATGATATCATATAGTATATATAACACATGTTGACCTTAAGGCAAACACATGGTTATTTAGAATAGGCTAGCATAGTAGAGCATAGACCATTAGTTTGAGATATATAAGGTAGACAATTCTGTATAGAGTTCTCTGTTGAGTTTTCTTATATAAACCTTATACAAAGTTCTTCTTATTGACCAACTTTAAGGTTTTTAAGTCATAACAATAGATACTGATCTCTACATGATATATAATATATCATTAGAAATAGTTTGATGAGTACTTTCCAATACAACTTTGATCATAGAAATCTGTTTAATCATTCCTAAGATAATAGCCAATAAAACTTATAGTTACTGATGGTCTGATATATATGTTTATAAAAGATAGCAGTATATACTACTTACCAACAACTTGGTTATTATCCTGATGGATGCTCTCTATCAGAGTTGCAAATGTTAGACTTTATTTTATTTTCTCTTTCTCTTTTAATTTTTAATTTTTAATTTTTGAGAGTTAGGGTTTAATATAACATTACAGTTACCACTGTCACAAACCAGTCACATGATGTGTTACACAAGTCACATATCATATGATACTATTGTAGTAACAGTCACATAGTTATGTAGTCATAATAGAATATAGTAAAAACTTCTAGAACAATGATGTTATATAATATGCTTAATACATGTTGACCTTATGGTTTACACATGGTCTTTAGGGTAGGCTAGATGCAGTAGTAGCATAGACCATTCAGTGGAGTATATAAGATAGACAATTTTATACAGAGTTCTCTATTAAGTTCTCTTGTGTTAACTTAATACAAGGTTTTTTCACTTGACCAACCCTAAGGTCTTGAGATCATAACACTCTCCAGAAGTTTTGTAACCACTCTTTTGAATACTGGGTATATTACTAAGATTACTTGTATTTTTTTTTCTTTTTCAAAATCAGAATCTTAGATTAGGAAAGAGAGATATTCTCTAACTAAGAGTTTGGATCATATCCAGTAGCTTGGTCCTCCAAAATAGATTCTAAAGCCTATAGGTTAGATATTCATATAACTGTGTCAGGTGATCTGATAAGTAGTGTATCTTGATTATATGAATAATTTATAGATAGTTTTTTTTTTATCAAAAAATTATTATATAGGATGTGATGGCAGTCCATGGTAGCTACTTCATAACTACTTACATAAGAACTAACAAAAAAGAAAAAACAAAAAAAAAGAAAACAAAAAAGTAACTAAATCTGAAGTAAACAAAGGAGATCATTACACTAAGTAATGTCTTTATAAAAAGAGAAAGTGCTTGTATTGAATTCAAGAAAAGCCACTAGTTGATTAATTGGATAAGATCTATATAGACAATTAAAGCTTCTTAGGTGATATTCTCCTATTGGAGCATAGTTTGTGATAGCTTGAGTAGCTCTTATACATAATAAGTTTGAGTGTTCAAAATGCTTAATCTATAGTCCCTCTTTGATATACAAAGGTTTGGTGTTATAGAGATTGTTGTCAAGAAGATCAAGAAAATAGTTGTCTTTAAGGTTAGACACTTGAAAAGTCATATGCCAGTTTTTAGTATTATTGCTTTTTTGACTGATACATGATAAGACCATTTAGAGTCACTTGGACAATCTTGTTGTAGACTCAAAACCTTAGAGTTGGTTTCAAGACTAAACCTTATACCGGGTTGATACAAGAGAACTCGATAAGGAGCTCCTACTCTATCTACCACTATATATACTAGTCTGTCCTGGT
>Ga0157363_1001648_pt1 | contig 18877 bp, 21 predicted proteins | sample AttsexASBM1_FD_111477 | JGI IMG/M metagenome (GOLD analysis project Ga0157363, IMG submission 111477) | Fungus gardens microbial communities from leaf cutter ant in Ribeirão Preto, State of São Paulo, Brazil - Atta sexdens ASBM1 | ecosystem: Host-associated > Fungi > Mycelium > Unclassified ... | reverse complement strand
CAATGCCATCCACCTGCTCCAGTGGCATCAGGTAGAGCGTGTGGCCGTTGAAACCGACCACTTCGCTGTCAACAGCCGCTTTGCCCTGCAGAGTTTGCCGCTCCACCCGGCAGAGTGCGCCAATCGGTAAAGCCAGCCCGACCGCTTCCATCACCAAACCAGTGGCGCGCGTCAGTTTGCCGTATTGCCGAAACACCGGCACCGACGCGATTTTGCTTTCAATATCATCCAAGGCGTTGAGCCACTGCCGCAGTTGCTGGCTCACGAGGTGATCTCCTTGCGCATCAGTTGGCACAGCGCCTGCCAGCGTGTTTCCACGCTGGCATCAAACTCGCTGTCCGCCGATGTTATCCGGCAACCACCGGGAGAGAGTTGTGCATCGCTGTGCAATTGCCATCCCGCCTGCATCAGCCCTTCGGTCAGTGCTTGCTCAACCAAGGCAAAATCATCGGGATGCACATACAGCTGGAGATTGCCGTGCAGTAAGGCATCCTGCTGCAGTAAATCACGGATTTGTTGCAGCAGCCTGTGGTGATCCACCAGGGTATTGCTGCCATAAAGTTGCTGCACGGCGGTGAGCGCCAGTTGCACAAGGCGACCGGGAATCAGGCTATCTAGATTTGCCATCGCCAGCGTGAAGTTCTGTAGCCAGCTCTCCGCCTCGCGCAGCTTGGCCTGCTGCTGTGTACTGGCCTGCTCCATCCCCTGCGCGATCCCCGCTTCATGGCCTTCGCGCCAGCCAGCCTCATAACCTTGCTGATGGCCTGCTTCTTCACCCTGCTTTACCCCTTGGCTAAAACCCTGCTGCTCCGCCTGTTTGCGCAACCGTGCCCATTCAGCTTGTTGCTGCGCATCATTGGGCGTGTTGTCGGTCTCAGGTGGGGCTTCTGGCGTTTCATGCAGCAAGTTGTCTGGCTGCCAGCTGCGCCATGGTGTGCGATCAGACATAGGCATCGTCGCTGCCTCCAATCACAATCTCACCCGCTTCCGCCAGCTTACGCACAATGTTAAGAATGGTTTTCTGCTCGGCCTCTACCTGTGACAAACGCACCGGCCCACGCGAGGCAAGATCGTCAAGGATCAGCTCCGCCTGACGGCGCGACATATTGGCAAGGAACTTGGTGCGCAGTGCTTCATCCGCCCCTTTCAGCGCAATCAGCAGCGTTTCGTTTTCAATCTCTTGCAGCAAGCGCTGGATATGGCGATCTTCCATCTCAATAAGATTTTCAAACAGGAACATCTCATCGATCAGTTTCTGCGCCAGCTCCTGATCGTACTCACGCACCGCTTCAATGGCGGACGTCTCCTGCTGTGTCTTCATCAGATTGAGGATTTCTGCCGCAGGGCGCACGCCACCCATTTTGCTGCGTTTAATGTTTTGACCATCGAGCAGGTTATTCAGCACTTCGGTCAGTTCCTGCAAAGCTGCGGGCTGCACCCCGCCAAAGGTGGCGATGCGCAGCATAATGTCGTTGCGCTCGCGGTCTTCGAACTTACCCAATACGTCGGCGGCCTGATTGCGCTTAAGGTGCACCAGGATGGTGGCGATGATCTGCGGATGTTCTTCGCGAATCAGATCAAACACCGATTGTGGCTCCATAAAGTTGAGCGTCTCCATCCCATTGCTGCCCTGCTGCGTATCCAGCAGGTCCTCCAGCAAGGAACTGGCACGATCTTCCCCCAGCGCTTTCACCAGCACACTGCGCAGATATTCATTGGTATTAAGGCTGAGCGCCGCATATTCACTGGAGTCATTTTCAAACTCCTGCAACACGGCGGCCATCTGGTTATGGGTAAAACCGGCCATGTTGACCATGGAACCGCCGATCTGCTTCACTTCATGCGCATTCAAATGCTTGAAGACTTCTGCCGCCAGCTCGTCACCCAGTGTCAGCATCACGATGGCGCTCTTTTCTGCCGCATTCATTGCCGCACCTCCTTGTTCATCCACTGTCGAATCACCAGCGCAATGACCCGTGGCTCCTGCTGTGCCATTTCACGCAGTTGCTGCGTGCTGAGTTCCGTATTGATGCGCTGCTGGGCGCGAGAGCGAGCATCGTTTTCAGCCGCGTGTTTTTTGGCGGCCAGCGCCTCTTCTCGCGCCTCTTTTTCCATTTCCATCTCACGCAGTCGGGTCTGCTGGTGGCGTTCCCAGCTGGGTTGCACCAGCTTGCGCCACATCACCCAAGCGATGATCGCAATCACCAGATAGCGGAACAGGTTCATCAGCAGCGTATGGAAGCTGGCCTGCTGCCAAAGAGGAGGCGCAGACTCTTCAACCACACCATTGAAGGGCGCGTGCATGATGTTGATGCTGTCACCGCGTGCCGCGCGATAGCCAATCGCCTCCTGCACTAAAGTGTTGATACGTGCCAGCTGTTCTTCGCTCATGGCAGTGACACTGCCCTCATCGCCCAGCGGCAGATGATTAATCACCACCGCAACGGAGAGGCGCTCAATACGACCCAGACTGGATTTGCTGTGAATAAGCGTACGATCGAGTTCAAAGTTGGTGGTCTCATCGTTGCGGTTGTTATACGGCTGGCCTGCAGGGCGTTGTGCCTCTCCTGAACCCAAGGGTTGGGTTATCGGCGCGGCAGCGGGCGTCGGCGGTTGATGGCTGAGCGCGCCAGGGACACCGCCCACGCCGCGCTGATTGCCCTGCTCCGCCTGGCTGGCCTGACGGCTGCGGATCGCCATTTTTTGTGGATCGGCATTCGGCTGATACTGCTCTTGCGTTTGCTCAAGTTGGGTAAAATCAATCTGCGCCGTGACCTGGGCACGCACATTGTTTTCCCCTACCAACGGGGCCAGCATGCGCTGAATGCGCTGCTGATAGTCACGCTCAATATCGTTGGTGTATTTAAGCTGTGAGGTTTGTAAACCCCGCATGCCGCTCTGCGTCAGTAGATTGCCGCGCTGATCGACTATCGTGACGTTTTCAGCGGCCAGATCCGTGACCGCGCTGGCAACCAGGTGGGTAATCGCCACCACCTGGGCGTCATCGAGTGTGCGTCCTTTAACCAGATTGACGCTGACCGAAGCCGTCGGCTGTTTCTTGTCTCGCACGAACATCGATGGTTTGGGTACCGCCAGATGTACGCGCGCTGACTGGATCGGACCAAGATTCTCAATGGTCCGCGAGAGTTCACCCTCTAATGCACGCTGGAAATTCACCTGCTCGCTAAACTGGCTGATACCAAATTTTTCCTGATCCAGCAGTTCAAAACCCACCGCGCCCCCCTTGGGTAAGCCAAGCTGGGCCAGCTTCATGCGTGCCTCATGTACCATCCCATCCGGCACGCGAATCACGCCACTCGACGCATCAATGCGGTAAGGCACATTGAGCTGAGTCAGCTGTGCCACGATGGCACCGCCGTCTTCATCACTGACACTGCTGAATAAAATGCGATAGTTTTGTTGATTGGCCCATAGAGCCAGCGCAATGATTACCGAGAGCGTTGCCGCAGCTGCAATAACAAACAGCAGCTTCGGGCTGGTACGCAACGATAATAGCGCGGACTTTATTTGTGCGGCCGGATGGTGGTTTAAATCCTTTAATGTGGCACTCATGCCGCCTTCCTGTAAAAAGAGTATTGAGTCATCAGGAATATTCAGGCGAACATTATTAACTGAAATGAATTTATTTAAATGCGCAATAAGCTAAAAGTTGTGCGAGCTTATTGTATTTTATGTCCTCCCGATGCAAATGATATTCTGCCAACATCTACTATGACTTATATCAGGATGTGCAACATGTCAGTGACTTTATTGCGCGGCGTACTCGATCAAATTCAATCCCAGGCGCAGCAAGCTGCTGGTCAACCTTCAACTCACCAAGACGCCCCTGCGTTCTCCGATGCCTTAATGACCAGCATCAATGAGATAAATAAAACGCAAATTGAAGCTAAGAATAAGACACAACAGTGGATGTCCGGCAGTAGCGACATCGGACTAAATGATGTGATGTTAAGCATGCAAAAATCGTCTATTTCTTTTAGTTTTGGCATGCAAATGAAAAATAAAATAGTGGGCGCTTATCAGGAAATAATGAACACCCCGGTATAAGGCCAGATGGCTATGCGTGAAATTATCCCCATCACTGCACGCTTATTACCGGGAATGTTATGTTTAAATGAGCGCGAATTAGCGCGACTGGCAAAGCTTATTTATTCGCGCGCAGGTATCGTCGTTAATGTGCAGAAAAAAGAGATGATATTCAATCGCCTCTCACGACGGGTGCGAGAACTCAACCTGACGACGTTCTCACAGTATGCGGCTCTGCTGGAATCCCATCCTGAGCACCCGGAGTGGCAGATCTTCATCAATGCCTTGACCACCAATCTGACGTCTTTTTTTCGCGAGTCGCACCATTTTCCGATCCTGGCGGAGCATGCCCGTTTACGGCCAAAGGATTACCGCGTGTGGTGTACCGCTGCCGCGACAGGCGAAGAGCCCTGCTCGATTGCGATGACGCTGGATGAGGTACTCGGCGCTGGAACGCGCGTCTGGGCCTCGGACATCGACACCGAAGTATTAGCGAAAGCACAGGCAGGCATTTATCGGTTTCGCGACATTCAAATGCTCACCCAGGCACAGAGGCGTCACTATTTCCTGCGCGGCGCGGGCGAGCATTACGCGAACGTCAAAGTGAAGCCGGCACTGCTGGCGAGTATTCAGTATCAGCAGATTAACCTGCTGGATGAGCACTGGCCGCTGTCGCAGCCGTTCGATGCCATCTTTTGCCGCAACGTGATGATTTATTTCGATGCCACAACCCAGTTGCGCTTGCTTGAACGATTCGCCCGGTTGCTGAAACCCGGCGGTTTGCTGTTTGTCGGTCATTCCGAACATTTCAATCATCCCGCGCTGCCGCTCAGGCTACGTGGGCAATCAGTATACGAACGCACGGAGGATTTAATTTGAAACGGATACGCGTGATGGCAGTGGATGATTCGGCACTAATGCGCAACATGCTTAATGCCATCGTTAACCAGCAGGCCGACATGGAGATGGTTGCCACCGCACCCGATCCGTTGATTGCTCGCGACCTGATCAAACAGCTCAACCCAGACGTGCTGACGCTGGATATCGATATGCCTCGTATGGATGGGCTGGACTTTCTCAGCCGATTAATGCGGTTGCGGCCGATGCCGGTGATCATGATCTCCAGCATGACCACACGCGGTTCGAGTGCCACGCTGAATGCCCTGGAGCAGGGGGCTGTCGATTTTATTCCCAAGCCAGGCAACCAGATCCCCGGCGATCTGGCGGTATGGGGCGCACTGCTGGCAGACAAAATCCGCGGTGCTGCGAAAGCCAATCCCAATCGCTACCTGAACAGCTCCACCGTGGGAGCCGTATTGCCAGGCATCAAAACCGATATCACCCAAGTGATCGCCATCGGTGCTTCCACTGGCGGCACCGAAGCGCTGCGCTGCGTGCTGACACAGATGCCTGTGAGTAGCCCTGGCATCGTTATCGCACAGCATATGCCCGCCGGTTTTACCCGTTCGTTCGCCCAGCGCATGGATACGCTGTGCCAGATAGCCGTAAGAGAAGCCGAGCATGGCGAGCCGCTGATGCCCGGCAATGCCCTGATCGCACCAGGCGATCGCCACATGACCTTGGTGCGACGCAGCAGAGGTTATGAGGTGCATATCGACGAAAACGCACCCGTTAATCGCCATCGCCCTTCTGTCGATGTGCTGTTCGACTCTGTGGCGCAGCAGGCAGGAAAATTTGCTAGCGCCGCCATCCTGACCGGCATGGGCAACGATGGGGCGCGCGGTTTACTCACCCTACGCCAGGCCGGAGCCTGGACACTGGCACAGAACGAAGCAAGCTGCGTGGTGTTTGGCATGCCACGTGAAGCCATTGCGTTAGATGCCGCTTGCGAGGTGGTGGATTTGGACGTGGTGAGCCAGCGCCTACTCGACAGTTTCAACAACAACCTACAACGAAAGCGAGCCGACTAAGCCGGTTCAGGAGAGCACTCAGATGTCAGATAAAAACCTGCGTTTTCTGGTGGTGGATGACTTTGCCACCATGCGACGCATTGTCCGTAACCTACTGCAAGACCTTGGCTATCACAATATTGAAGAGGCGGAAGACGGTCACGACGCCCTCAACAAACTGCGCGCCGCCGAGTTCGACTTCGTGGTCAGTGACTGGAATATGCCAAATCTGGATGGACTGGAACTGTTAAAAGCGATTCGCAGCGATGCAGTGATGGCCAAGCTGCCGGTGTTAATGGTGACTGCCGAAGCCAAGCGCGAAAACATCATTGCTGCTGCCCAAGCCGGTGCCAATGGCTACATCGTAAAACCTTTTACCGCTGCCACGCTGGAAGAGAAGCTCGGCAAAATCTTCGAAAAGTTGGGGTAATCGCCATGAGCTCACCACCGGATATACAGAGTGAGAACCCGAAAGACCTGTTTATACGCATCGGCCAGCTTACCCGCCTACTGCGCAATAGTATGGCCAGCCTGGGTCTGGAGCAGACCATCATTGAGGTGGCGGATACCTTTCCCAACACGCGCGATCGCCTGCGCTACGTGGTGAGTAAAACCTCTCAGGCGGCCGATCGCGCCTTGACCAGCGTCGAGGCCGCCCGTCCGCTGCAGCTGGCGTTGAGTGAGAATGCCGCGGTGCTCAGCCATCGCTGGGATGACTGGTTTGCCGATCCCCAACCTCTTGATCGGGCGCGTGAACTGGTGCAGGACACGCGCACGTATTTGCAGGGCGTGCCGGAGATGACCCAGCAGACCAACGCTCAGCTCACTGAGATCATGATGGCGCAGGACTTTCAGGATCTCACCGGACAGGTGCTGCAAAGTCTGATGCAGCTGATCGACACCATCGAAAAAGAGCTGATCAGCGTCCTGGTGGAAAACATGGGCGATCGCGAACCCATTGAGGATCAGGGAGAAGTGCAGTTGAAGAATGGCCCACAGATCGACACCACCGCGCAGGGTATTGCTGCTTCGCAGGAGCAGGTTGACGATCTGCTGCAATCATTGGGTTTCTGATGCGCCATGTCTGAGCAAAGTGATAACGAGAAAACAGAAGACCCCACACCCGAACGCATCAAAAAGTCGCGTGAAGAGGGCCAGGTTCCGCGATCCCGCGAGCTGACGACCCTTGCCATGCTGCTGGTGGGTTGGGGAATGATGATGGTAGGAGGCCATCATCTGGCGCGCTCGTTGCAGCATCTGCTGCATAACGGCCTGGCCTTTGATCGCCTGCTGGTGCGCGATCCACAGCATATGCTGGATCAAGCCGGATCGCTGCTCGGTATTGCCTTTCTGGCATTGCTGCCGCTGGTGGGCGGCCTCTATCTCACCGCGCTGACGGCACCGGTGATCATCGGCGGCCTGAACCTCAGCAGCAAAGCGCTCAAGTTCAATGCCAAAAAACTGAACCCCTTGTCAGGCCTTAAACGCCTGTTCTCTTCACAAATGATCTCAGAGATGGTGAAAGCCATTCTCAAGGTGCTGTTGGCCGCGGTGGGCGGTGGTCTGTTCCTGATGCTGAGCAAACACCAATTGATCGGCTTGATCGATGAACCGCTGAACATGGCACTGCAAGATATCAGTCAATTACTGATGTTCTGCATGCTCGCCATCATCCTGTCGCTGATCCCGATGGTGTTGTTCGACGTGATTTATCAATTATGGAGCAACTGGAAAAAGCTCCGTATGAGCCGACAGGACGTTAAAGACGAATTTAAAAAGCAGGAAGGAGACCCGCTGTTGAAGGGTCGAATCCGTCAGTTGCAGCGCCAGATGGCCCAACGCCGCATGATGAGTGACGTCCCAACCGCTGATGTGGTGGTCAATAACCCCACGCACTATTCGGTGGCACTTAAATATCAGGAAGGCAGCATGGGCGCGCCCGTGGTGGTCGCGAAAGGCAGCGGCTTGATTGCCCTGCGCATCCGCGAGTTGGCCGCCGAGAATGGCGTTCCCATGCTGGATGCCCCACCGCTGGCGCGTGCCTTGTATCGCCATTGTGAGACCGGCGCGCCGGTCCCCACCGAACTGTATAACGCCGTGGCAGAAGTGCTGGCCTGGGTTTATAGCCTGCGCCGCTGGCGCAAGGGCTATGGCACCCGTCCATCAAGCCCGACCCATCTGCTGGTTCCTGCAACGCTGGATTTTGCCCAAGAGAGTGAGAGTGATGGCTAATATCGCCACAAAACTACGTTTGCCCACCTTGAGAGAAACGCAGTGGCAGCTGCTGGCTGGGCCAGTATTGATCATGACCATCCTGGCGATGATGATCCTGCCACTGCCGACTTTTGTGCTGGACCTGCTGTTTACCTTCAATATCGTGCTGTCGATCATGATCCTACTGGTCGCCATGTTCACGCAAAAGACGCTGGAGTTCTCAGCGTTTCCGACGGTATTACTGTTCTCAACGCTGCTGCGGCTGGCGTTGAATGTCGCCTCGACACGCGTGATCCTGATGCAGGGCCATACCGGAGCCGATGCGGCAGGCCAGGTCGTCGAAGCCTTTGGTCACTTCCTGGTGGGTGGCAACTTCGCGATTGGCATCATCGTATTTATCATCTTGATCATCATAAACTTTATGGTTATCACCAAAGGTGCGGGGCGTATCGCGGAGGTCGGCGCACGTTTCACCCTTGATGGGATGCCCGGCAAGCAGATGGCGATCGACGCCGATCTCAATGCGGGCCTGATCGGCGAAGAGGAAGCCAAGCGACGCCGTAAAGAGGTGACGCAGGAGGCCGATTTTTACGGTTCGATGGATGGGGCCAGTAAATTTGTTCGCGGTGATGCGATTGCCGGATTGATGATCATGGCGATCAATATCATCGGTGGCTTGATCATCGGCGTCATGCAACACGACATGTCAGTAGGTATGGCAGGTGAAACCTACACCTTGCTGACCATTGGCGATGGCTTAGTGGCGCAGATCCCAAGCCTGGTGATCTCCACTGCGGCAGGTGTGGTGGTGACCCGCGTGGTTAACGATCAGGATGTTGGCGAGCAGATGGTGGATCAGCTGTTCACCTCTTCACGCGTATTACTGCTTTCGGCCGCCGTCATTGGCTTGTTGGGGCTGATTCCCGGCATGCCGAATCTGGTCTTTCTGCTGTTTACCGCCCTGTTACTCGGAATGGCTTGGTGGTTGCGAGGCCGTGAAGATGCACAACGATCCTCGGCGGGAGCCGTTCACGCGCGCGTTGAGTCGGAGACTGCGCAGGTGAATGAGGCCAGCTGGTCTGACGTGCAGATGGAAGATGAGCTGGGGCTGGAGGTGGGCTATCGGTTGATTCCGATGGTGGATCAAGATCAGCAAGGCCAGTTGCTCAACCGCGTGCGGGGTATTCGCAAAAAATTCGCGCAGCAGATGGGTTTCTTGCCGCCTGCGGTGCATATCCGCGATAACCTTGATCTGGCGCCCACGCATTACCGGATTCTGTTGAAAGGCGTTGAGATCGGCCACGGCGAGATCCAACCCGATCGCTGGATGGCGATCGATCCCGGCTGCGCCGAAGGTGATGTGCCGGGCACGCCCTGCAAAGAACCGACCTTTGGCTTACCCGCATTGTGGATCGATGAAGTACAACGTGAGCTGGCACAGACGCTGGGCTATACGGTGGTCGATCCCAGTTCAGTGGTCGCCACCCATCTTAATCATCTGATCGCCACCCATATAGAGGAGCTGTTTGGTCGCCAGGAAGCGCAGCAGTTGCTGGATCAGCTCACCAAGCATGCGCCAAAACTAGTGGAAGATCTGATCCCAGCAGTGATCAGCCTGACTACGCTGCATAAAGTGCTGCAAAACCTGTTATCGGAGCGTGTGGCGATCCGCGATATGCGCACCATCATCGATACGCTGGCGGAGTTTGCCACTGCGAATAGCGATGCCGATGAGCTAACGGCACGCGTACGTGCCCGCTTGTCACGTGCCATCACCCAGCAATGGTTCCCCGGTGACGTGGATATTCAGGTTATCGGTTTGGACCTGTCGCTGGAGCAGTTGTTGGTGCAAGCCACGCAAAGTGGTAGCGCCATTGAGCCGGGTATTGCCGAGAGCCTGATGAAACAGACTGAACAGGCACTGATGCACCAAGACGGATTGGGTGCGCCGCCGGTGCTGCTAGTCAATCCGGCGCTGCGTCTGATGCTGTCTCGTTATCTCAGGCGAATGTTCCCGCAAATGGCGGTGCTCTCCAGTCAGGAGATCAGCAGCCAGCGCAATGTGCGGATGACATGGCTGATTGGCGGTAAAGCCTGATGCGCGGCTGGATGTGGTGCGGGTTGCTGATGCTCTCCCCTCTGGCAATGGCCGCAGACGGTTCATGGAGCAGCAGCAGTTTCGGCGGCATGCTGTCACAAGGTAAGCAGACCCTCAAAAGCCGCCCGGTGCAGCCCGATATCGCACCGCCGCAAGGCGCGATCGCAGCCACACTGGCATGGCGCATCACGACAGATGGAAACGTACCGATGGGATTTCGGGTGCAGGTATGCGGCGGCAATCGCTGTGTGCGTTTGTCGGGATTAAGCGGTGAAATGGCCCTGCCCGTCGGCTTCCCGGCGAGTGGGCCACTGTGGTTTGAGTATGTTTCAACAGTGCGCGGCGCGATTGCGCCATCAGTGACGATATTGAGTAATCAGGTGACGTTGGGGTATCGGGTGAGGTGAGCATTATCCTCGCGCCCATCACTCCTTTGAAAGATTCGTTGCTGCACTACCAATGCGCAATGCCTGTCCAATTGCAAATCTCTCTCTTGGCGGGTATTATTCGAGTTCGGATGGTTACAGGGATTTTGGCAACAAAATCGCATCCCACTTCCTGGAAACAGGTTCGTCCACGACGGTAAAGTGTCCTGACCTGCCGCAAGGCAGCTGAGACCCCCGCAAGGGGGTCGCTACTTTTTGTAGCCCCACCTATTACTTTTTAATTCTGTTTCTCGCCTCTTTCGGACCCATTGCATGACGAGGGCTTGCCGCCGTATCCAAAGCAATCTTGAAGATGCTCATCGATTTATTGGGTATAACCTCACCAAGCGCTCCAGGCCCGGTCCGGGCAAAAAATGCAGAAAGAATATGCATACGCAGTAAGCGTTTTTCCTTATAGAAAGCAACGCAAATCTTGTAAGGCTCAACTTGCCCCGTAGCGCTATTCATCATGTCTAAAGTGAAAAATTTCTCAGCAGCAGTATGGTACAAAGCCATTGTTGGCAGCTTTTGCAAGATATTCTTAATTTGCTTAGAAGCCTCATAACGTTCCATACACACCCTTATCTTTTCACGGCCATCTTCATAGATTAGGGGGATGTTGTATGAGGTATCGTCTTTGGCAAACAATGCAGGCCGTATGTGACCACAAAAGTATAGGAGTGCTTCAAGCCTTCGAAGGTGATTTCATGCACATTGAGATGGGATAAAGAAAATTGCGTACCACCATGTTCAAAAGGAGGCCAATTCTGAATAGAATCAATTTGATACTTTGCCACTTCGATTTACCGATCTGCTGAGGACGATTACGCCACCCTTTTTCTCTCGGTAACGATAGAGTAAATCCTACTGCTTAAATCTCATTCACTCCATAGATATTTAATAAAAAAAACAATACGTTACTCGTTTTGGTTACAGGTTTGTTGAATGGATTTTTAGCATGAAAGGTTTAACTAATACTGTCAGGGACGAGGTACAGATGAAAAAAAAGCCGCTCGTGAGCGACTTAATTTTTGCATCAATCGATGGTGCCGAAGGTCGGACTCGAACCGACATGTATCTCTACGGTTGATTTTGAATCAACTGCGTCTACCGATTTCGCCACTTCGGCACTGAAGAGGATGCGGAAAACGTTGGGGATTATACCGTTACAAACAGAGTGCGCAACTGTAATCGACAGGGTTGTGCACTGACCGTTGAAAAAAACAGCATTCCGCTGATAAACGGCCAAAAAGCTGCCAGTGTCATTGCCTCACGCCCCCTTCAAATGCAGAACATTCTCAAACTCCCGGCTCTTAGGAACTTTCTGTGCTTACGTCCCTCTTAACCAAAACTGACGACGTCAGATGTATAAAGACAACGAGGTTGACATGAACAAAGCAACACAACGCATCATTTTGGGATTGGGTATCGCTGCAACACTGGTAGCAGGAAGCGCATCAGCGGCGAGTTGGCAGGATCAGTTGAGCAGCGCTGCCTCACAGCTGTCTCAGCAGAACAACAGTACAAGCACCACCAACAGCGCACAGAACGGCGGTTTGTCGCTCTCTTCGCTGACCGGTTTGCTGAATGGCGGCGATAAAGCCGTGAGTTCCAACAGTATGACGAATGCTGCCGGTGTGATGTCCTACTGTGTGCAGCACAACGTGGTGGATAACAATGTGGCATCGGTTAAAGATCAAGTGCTGAGCAAACTTGGCCTGAGCAGCCCCGCCGCGCAGGAGCAAAAGACGGATTACCAGCAGGGTCTGCAAGGTTTGTTGAACACCGGCAACGGTCAGCAACTCAATCTGCAGAGCCTGAGTAACTCACCGATGGGTGAGAAAGTGAAGACCAAAGCCTGTGATGTGGTCCTGAAACAGGGCAAGAAATATATCGGTATGTAATACCCACCTTCCTGCAACGCGAAATACTTGAGCCAGGATTGTCGATGGCAAGGCGCGAGCTGTCCCTCGCGCCTTTTTTTGTCCGCGTAATAAAAGCATAATGCCGCTCACTAAAGCCATTGAGTGCGTATTTAACCCGGTGCGCATGAATGCGCACCCTACGAAAACCGCACCGAACAATGTAGGGGCGTCATTCATGGCGACCGAAACGCAAGCACTACGCAATACATTACGTCGCTACCGCATTAAGGCACCGGTCTCCTCCACCACCTGCTCCAGCAAACCGACCGCTTGCTCATACGAACGGATATTGGTGTAACCAATCACCAACCCATAACGTTTTTGCGTTTGCGTATACCAGCCAGAGAGCGGTAATACACGCAGTTGATGGCGCTGCCATATCTCCGCCAATGCCACGTCCTGTATGCCAAGTCGCAGGAAGGCCACAATGTGCATGCCACCATCCGTGAGCTCAAACTCAAACAGCTGAGGAAAACAGTGCTGTAGGGCATCCAACATCATGCGGCGGCGTTGCTGATACAGAATGCGCATCTTCTTGATATGGCGATAGAAATGCCCCTCACTGAGAAACTGCGCCAGAATTTTTTGCGGCAGCAGCGGCATACCAGTTTCGAGTATCTCGCCCAGCTCACGGAAACGTTCTACGGTCTCTTGCGGCATCACCAGGTAGCCCACACGCATGGCAGGCATGATGGTTTTACTGAAGGTGCCGGTGTAGATCACCCGGTCATGCACATCGAGGCTTTTCAGCGCGGGAATCACTTTGCGTGTGTAGTGAAACTCACCGTCGTAATCATCCTCAATAATCCAGCTGTTATTCTGCTGCGCCCACTCCAGCAACTGATGTTTACGTGGCAGCGATAGGGTCACGGCCAGAGGGCTGTGATGGGTGGGCGTCACGATCGCAAAGCGTGCGTCCGCGTGGTAACGCTGGAGGAAATCCACATCAACACCGTCACGATCCACCGGCACGTAGTGCAGGTTCGGTGCAATACGCTTCAGCAGTTTTTGCCCGAAGAAGTAGCCGGGATCTTCAAATAACACCTTGTCGTGAGGATGCGCCAGCACCGCCAGGATCAGCCGCAGATTCGCGCGATAGCCGGTGGTGATGAAGATCTGCTCTGGCTGGCAGTTGAGTCCGCGCGAAATATTGAGGTAGCTGGCAATAGCCTCGCGCAGTGGCTGGTAGCCCATGATGGCGGGCATGATCATCTCATCGGGTCGCAGCGTGCGCGCCGCTTTGCCTGAGATCAGCAGCCACTTCTTGTGCGGGAACTCATCCAGTGCGGGAATGCCCAGCCGCAACTCGCCTTTGCTTTCAATCACAGGATGTTCCAGCACTGTAGAAGGTGGCGCGGTGGTGATCACTGCGGCTTCGCCAAGATTCAGCGCAGGGTTCACGCGCGTGCCCTTGGCCCCCTGACTGACAAAGTATCCTTCTCCAATCAGGATCTCGTAAGCAGCCTCTACGGTTTTGCGCGCCACCTGCAGTTCACTGGCTAGCACACGGATGGCGGGCACCCGGTCGCCCGGCTTTAAGCGCCCTTCCAGGATCTGCTGACGATAACGGATGTAGATTTCTTTGTAGCCCACGTTTATCTCTCGCTCCTTCTCAATGTCGCAATAAATGCGATGCGCCATGTCCTACCTGTTTTCACTCATATTGACCCTTTTCCCTCAGACATAGAAGTTTAAGATGCATCCATCAACCCCACAACTGTACACAGGCCGCCATGAAAATTGTTCATTACGCTACGCCCATTGAATTGGCGCGCTGCTATCCGTTGATGTGCGAACTGCGTTTCAAGCTGGCCGATGAAGCCGCGTTTATCGCGCAGGTGCAGCGTCAGCAAGCACAGGGCTATCGTCTGGCGGGTATTGAGCAGGATGGCAGACCAGTGGCGTTGGCAGGCTATCGCCTGCTGGAAAATTTTATTCATGGCCGTTTTTGCTACGTAGATGATTTGGTCACCAGCGCCACCACCCGCAGCCAAGGCTTGGGTGCCGTGCTGCTCAACAGCTTGGCGGAACAGGCTCGAGAGCAAGGCTGTGGCCGCATCGTGCTCGACACGGCGCTGAGTAACCATCGGGCACAAAAATTTTATCAACGCGTCGGCTATGCCGCGTTGGGACTGCACTTTTATCGCGATCTCGCTGAGGGAGAAACTTTATGAAACTGCTGCACATTCAGGTCAGCCCGGATCTCGCCGGATCGGCCTCACGTATCGCTTCGGCGCGCTTGGTGGAAAAACTGCGCGCACAGCATGCCGATCTGGAAGAAACCGTTTTGGATCTGGCCCAGCACCCGCTGCCACACCTTGACGCCTTCACGATTGGCGCCTTTTTTACCCGTCCTGAGGAGCGCAGCGATGCACAGCGTGCCGCCATTCAGACCTCCGAAACACTGGTGGATCAGCTGTTTGCCTGCGACACCTTGGTCATCTCATCACCGATGTGGAATCTCGGTTTGCCGTCGGTATTGAAAGCCTGGTTCGACCATATCACCCGCGCCGGAAGAACCTTCGCCTTTACCCCGGAAGGCACCAAAGTCGGGCTGGTTAACGGCAAAAAAGTTTACAGCGTGGTCGCGAGCGGCAGCGTGTTTGCTCACGGCCCCTTTGTGCAGGATGACCAGTTCACGCCCTATATCCGTGTGGCGCTGGAGTACGTCGGCATCACCGATGTGCACTTTATTCGCGTTGATGGCACCCACGATCCCATCAGCCGTGACACCGCATTACCCCAAGCTCTGCAAGCTATTGACCGTTTATTATGAATGAGGAAAGCATCATGACTTCACGCGTTAACCATTTTAAAACTGCGCCAGCACTGGCCAAAGCGATGTCTGATTTCTCCAATACGGTGGCCAATACGGCGCTGGAAAAGTCACTGAAGCATCTGATCGACATTCGTGCTTCACAGCTGAATCACTGTGCCTTCTGCCTCGATATGCATGTCAAACAGGCGAAAATTGACGGCGAGCGCGAACTGCGTCTGCACCACGTCTCAATCTGGCGTGAATCCCCGCTGTTCAGCGCCCGTGAGAAAGTGGCCTTTGCGCTGACTGAGGCACTCACCCGTATTGGTGAACATGGCGTAGATGAAGCGCTTTACGCTGAGCTGCGTGAGCACTTCTCTGAGAACGAGATCAGTGAACTGACTTTCAAGATCGCTGCGATCAATACCTGGAACCGACTGATGATTTTGTCGCAGATGGTGCCCGGTTCGCTGGATAGCGCTTACGGCTTGGATCGTGCTGATTTGCGTTAATTTTCCCCGCCAGTAGCAACTGCTGCTGGCGTTGTCATGTTCATCTGCGCTGCCTGAAGCTATAGTGAGATTTTGCACCACACAGGACAGCGCACATGAAAGGCATCAACATTGCGATTTACTTCGATCCCGACCTGATTCGCATCTGCGTTCACCAGCAAGATGACAGCTATCTTAGCCAGACCTTTAATTACGATGACAGCGTGATTGAAGAGATATATCAGTGGCTTGAGCAGTTCACTCCGAATCGCACCCATATTTGCCTGATTGAGCACGATACCGCCGACATCCTTGCCGATGAGCTGGTCGATAACGGCTATCACGTCCACCAGGTCAGCCAACACGATCTCTTGAATTGGTTCGCCAGCGAACCGCCCGCCACGCCTGATGGTTCACCGGTGCGCGCACTGCTGCGCTATCTGGAGAACGAAAAGCCTGCCGAGTATCAGTCGCGTACGCCGCAAATTGAGGCGCTGATGGATATGCTCGATGAGTTGGACGATCTCGAAGGCGTGGATGAAGTCGAAGATGAAGACAACCTGCCGGATGACGTTCTGCGTTTAATGAAGCAGAAAAAGATCACCGCCAATGACGCCGCGCAACGTCTGCTGCCAGAAGTGAATGAGCGTATTCGCGAACATCTGATCAGTTACCCAGAGTTGATGACGCCAGAGCTGTTGGAGGATTTCTTCCCTGAGCTGCTGGAAGCGCTGGAAACACCGAAGCATTGATGCGTAGCAACCCAGCGCGATAAATCCGCCGCTGCGGTTGGCAGCGGCGCAATGTATTACGCGTTTTTAGGCGGGGAACAACATGCTGGAACTGTTTAAAGCCATCGGGCTGGGATTAGTGGTGATTTTGCCGCTGGCCAACCCGCTGACCACCGTGGCGCTATTTCTCGGCCTCGCGGGAGATATGAACTTCCAGGAGCGCAATCGGCAGGCTCTACAGGCGTCGATCTACGTGTTCCTGATTATGATGGTGGCATGGTATGCCGGTAACGCGGTGCTGCACACCTTTGGTATCTCGATTCCGGGCCTGCGGATGGCAGGCGGATTGATCGTCGCCTTTATTGGTTTTCGTATGCTGTTCCCCGCCAAACCCGTGGGTCACTCCGTGGAAGCCGAGCACAAACAGGATGAGATTGACGCCAACGTACAGCGCGAAACGGTGAATATTGCCTTTGTGCCACTGGCGATGCCTAGCACAGCGGGGCCGGGAACCATTGCGATGATCATCAGTTCGGCTTCAACGGTGAAATCGGGCGTGGATTTCTCTGCTTGGGTCATCGCGGTCGCGCCGGTGTTGACCTTCCTCTCAGTAGCGGTGATTTTGTGGATTTCACTGCGTAGCTCAGGCGCCATTATGAAGCTGGTGGGCAAAGGCGGTATTGAGGCGATTTCGCGTCTGATGGGGTTCTTGCTGGTGTGTATGGGCGTGCAGTTCGTGATTAATGGCGTGCTGGAAGTGGTGCGGACTTATCATTAAAACCCAGGGCGCCATAAATGGCGCCCCTACATTGCACAGTGCCTAATTCCATAAATGGCGTACCCAGATTGCGCGGTGCCTAATTCCATAAATGGCGCACCCAGATTGCGCGGTGCGTAGTTCCATCATTACGGCGTGCAGACGGTAGGGTGCGCATTAATGCGCACCTGGATTTAAACATTTTACTTCAGAGACTTACGTACATCGGCAACCTGATCTTTGGTCACGGCTGGGGCATTGTTGCTCCAACCCTGACGGATAAAGGTCGCCAACTGCACCACTTCATCGTCAGTCAAACGTTGACCAAAGCCCGGCATCGCCAGTGTTGACGGCGCTTTCTCGGTCGAGGGCTGCTGCGCACCAGCGAGAATGGTGTGGATCAAGCCAGTAGGATCTTTGGCATTGACGATGGTTGCCTGATCCAGTTCTGGGAAGATACCCGGCGCGCCTTTACCGGTCACGAAGTGACAGGCACCACAGTTATCGATATACAGACGCTCACCTTCCGACAGATTCTTCGCGGCGGTCAGTTTCGCTTCTGTTGCCTGTTGCTTCTGCACGTTGTAGGCCTGCAGCGGTGGGTTGCCACCGATAAACTTCAGGTAAGCAGCAATCGCTTTCAGATCGGCATCCGTCATGTGCGAGCTGGAGTGCTCAATCACTGACTTCATCTCACCGCCTACTGCCGCTTTATCGTTACGACCGGTTTGCAGGTAATCAACGATCTCCTGCTCGCTCCAGCGCGGTAAACCACGCAGTGACGGCACGTCCCAGTTGTTCAGGCTGCCACCAGCAAGGAACTGATCGTCACCGCTGTCCAGCGCCTTCTCGTTCATACCCAAGCCGCGCGGCGTGTGGCAACTGCCGCAGTGACCGAGACTTTCCACGATATAAGCACCGCGATTCACTTCTTCAGATGCACCGCCAATCGGCTGGAACGGCTTATCAGAGGTGAACGCCCAGTTCCAGAAGCGCATGCCCCAACGCTGGCTGAACGGGAAGCTCAGTTTGGTCTCTTCTGGCTGCTCACTGCTCGGCTTCACGCCTTTCATGAAGTAGACATACAGCGCGTGCATGTCTTCATCGCTGATTTTGGCGTAATCCGGGTACGGCATCGCAGGATAGAGGCGAGAACCGTCTGGCAGCACGCCTTTGCGCACGGCGTCCGAGAACTGCTGCTCGCTGTAGTTGCCGATGCCGTGCTCTTTATCCGGCGTGATATTAGTGGAGTAGATGGTGCCGAGGTTCGACTCAATCGCCAAACCACCCGCATAATCAGCCTTGCCCGCGACGCTATGGCACGCCATACAGTCGCCGAGACGTGACAGATACTCACCCTGCTTGATGAGTGCGGCGTCATCTGCCGCCTGTGCCTGTACCGCAAAGCTTCCCAGCAGCACGGCGTTAGCGATTAACAATGATTTTAATTTCATGTGCTTATGCCTGTACCAATGGACCTGGGTTTTTCAGATAGTGTTCTTTGATCGCCTGCGCCGCCAT
>Ga0157363_1001647_pt1 | contig 18881 bp, 6 predicted proteins | sample AttsexASBM1_FD_111477 | JGI IMG/M metagenome (GOLD analysis project Ga0157363, IMG submission 111477) | Fungus gardens microbial communities from leaf cutter ant in Ribeirão Preto, State of São Paulo, Brazil - Atta sexdens ASBM1 | ecosystem: Host-associated > Fungi > Mycelium > Unclassified ... | reverse complement strand
ATCAAAAGTATGAAATATCACTCTATATATTTACATACTTGTGATATAATTGAAATCATGTTCTATTTAAAGAGTAAAATATCAACACATACAGGTAAATGAACAGTATAGTCCAGAGCATGAGCAAGTGTAGGCTTTATCATGCTCTTTATATAAAGGAGTGAATACCTTAAAATACAAATAAGTATAAAACATTAGCAGATACCTTTCTTCTATACTTCAGTGCATATTTCCTTTTTAAGTGTATCAAATGAGCTGCCATGATACTATATGGAGTTTTGTTGACTGTGGCTCTGGTGAATACTCAGGCTTTTTAGGTCACAATCTTTTATAATGTGTCTGGCCAAAAAACTCCAAGCAGACATTATATAATAAAGATCTTTTTACAATATAGACAACTTATGTGTCTCTGATTTAATAGCTATATAATCATTATTTGCAGTAGTATGTTTGTAATAAACCCATTCCTGTGAGTAATCTATGAGGCTGATTATTCTCTCAGATAGAATTGTTCTGACTTTGTTGGAGAGTATGCTACTATCTAACAAGACCATGAAACTTCCAATGATATAATAATACATGTTATTGTACATTACTGGTTCAATATGGGTCCCTTTAAAATACTCTAAGTCAAGTATGAAATAGTAACCAGGTTCACTGGAAAGTACACATTTGAATTATAAAAGACTAAGAATATCTCATAGTAATATTGCAATTGGTATAGCTGTTTTTGGTATAACAATTTCACTCATGATTGAAAGCATCTCTCTTAATTCAAGCTATATTCCATGGTATTAATTGATATCAACATATATTCAGATCTATGCAAATCAGCAAAAGCAATGATACTCATTTCAACATACATATTCTTATAGTTTTGTCAGAATCACATGGTCATTTCCAAGCTGAAAAAGCAATAAAGTTGGACTAAATAATAAGTTGTGAAAAACAAGTCACTAAGAATCTGGCCAAACCCACATAGTATAGCCATTAAGTGCTGAAAGATAATTGTCTTTGACTTCTGATATCATCTTGTGATTTTATATATAGCCTGTTGTCTTTGGTTATTTGTGGAATACATAGCAGCAAACAGATACAATCTGCTTTTGATAGCAAATTCTATTAGGTATTAGAATAGTAAAATCTATTGTCAATACAAGTTGAATTCTATGTGAGAGTGAAAGCAGAACTTTCAGTTCTAATTACTTGACAAAAGTGGTACAGAAATAGCCAGGGTTTAGTGGCTCAATAATAAGTAGAAGAGATCTTGTAATAAGATTGTGAAGCTATTATTATTTCTAAATTTTGTTGTGCTTTGATATTTGATAGTTTGCTCAATTGGTATAGAAATGGTTGCCAAAGAACAAAGTTGCATTATCATAACTTTCTATTTGTTTTTAGAAATGACATAAATATGAGGTTTGGTCAGAGCTAGTCAGTTAATAGTCAGTAGCCTGCTATTTGCAACAACAGTGAAATTTTCTATTTGATGTTCTACCACAAAGTATAATAAGTATCCATCTCACTGTCAGCCCAAATTAGTTCAATTGCTAATCTAAATGTCATGATAATTGTGAAAAAGTATTGATTCTCACATAGATATTTTTATTGTTTACATAAGATATTTACAAATGGATGTGCAATTTCCTGGACATCATAATGATTGATGAATAGTACATCTCAATTTAGGAAATAAGTTTACAAAAGACATCAAATAATATCAACAGAAAAAATGGATCCACATGAAGGAGTATTTGACTAATACACATTGAGTGCTACAATATATGGAGGGGTAAGTAGAGATTAGAGTAGTTACTATTATATATATAACAAGCAAAAAATATAGGCAGTGATATGTTTTCTTTGATTGCAGTATCTAAACTTGCATAGTTTAGGCAAGAATGCAAATAAGTGTCCCAATTGGTGATAGTAAGAGGTGGAGTAAGCTTTTGTTAAACTGTTATAGCATTAAGCAATATTGGATAGTGATAGGACAACAGCTGTGAAAAATGAATGATAACAATCACTGTGATTACTGGAATCTTGGATACTATTTAGTACTTAAAAACAAAATCTGCTTGCCACTTATTTTGACTTTGCTGGGCCTGAAGCAACCCAATCTGATGCTATATCTGTCTAGAAACAGTCCTTCAAGTCATAGGTAACAATGCAACAGGTCTGTTAGGAAACATTATGGTGCTAAGCATAATATTTAGACCAAAGATTCACATTTGCCATAATATGCTGGCATTCTACATCAAGTATTATCAGACAGCAATCCACCCAAATGAGAGTAGCTTTTATCATGATAAGATCAATCATACAGTTTTGTTCCATAATATTCTTCAAGAGCTGTAGATCAGTGAATGGATGGATATATGAAAAGAAAGGATGAAAAGAAAAAGATAGTTAAAAGATTCATTGAGAGCTTAAATGTTACATTGTATTAGCATAAACATAAGGGTATCTAATAATGTTTATATAGTAAATGCCAAGTCTACTATCTAATATAATTGAAATATTATACATATCTTCATTTCAGTGAGATGAAGATGAAGATTGCACCAAAAAAAGTGAAGTCAATACTGTAAACTGTCTTTGTTTATTCAATTTGCAGATTATAACAAGTGTTATATAAGATCCACAGTGGTAAATAACTACCAAATTATTTCATCTATCCTTTAGACTAGCATCAAATCACAAATGTTGAAAACTATTAGATTGTGCTAATTTTATACTATAGCAATCAAAATACATCTGTTTTAGTATATCTGTAATTATAAAGTCAGGTTGAATGGTCTTTTTAGGCCTATCTGGTATAACATAGAGTTCTTTGATCATTCTTAGACTGTATAAGGATGGCCACAGTGTAAGCTTGCCACTATGCAAATTATATGTGAAATACTTATGAGTCTTGCTGCCTTAAAGTAATGACACATCATATGCTCTTGTTTCTGTGCCAATTTTAAGCTTTATTAATCTTAGCAATATCTTCACCCATCTTATAAGTTTAACCATAACTTATTTAGTGAAGACTGTGTATTTGATATACTTAGTTTCAATATCAGCAACTTGGTTTTGATCAATGCTAGAGTACATTGCAAGAAGACTATATAAGAGCATATTCATATTAACTAAGCTAGTCAGATATTTCTGACCAACTTGTACAAAGTCTGAGCTTGTAATCAGCTGTGAATATATTTTTTGTGAATTGTTTGATCAAGTAGTGGTTTCCTATGATGTCTGCATTAGAAAGGTCATGATATTTTCCATCAATTCCAATATTGCAGAAAAGTAAGAAATTATGATCAACAATATAGCCATTGTATATGGCTATGATATCAAATTCATAGTTGCAAAACCCATGATTGACCAATGATTTCAATGTCAATATGCTATTCTTAGGCAACATTTGGCCTAGAACATATAAGAACTGGTGGGTGACAATTTGCAAATGCAGCCAATTGTTGAACCAGTGTGCAAGCATGTTGTTCATAAAATGGAAGTTAATAAATTATTTTTCATCCATTCCTAAAGGGAGATGGAATAGATCTAGAGGTATGTCTGGAAGGATGTAGGTTTCTTGGAAAACACTAGTGAAATTAGCTTTCAGACAAACAGAAAGCTGAATCTGCAGCATAAATATAATTGTCTATAGTTCAATGTAATAGTTATTGACTGTTGACTGTCCAGTGTGACTGGAAGCACATTCTGTATTGATAAGATAATGTATTCTTTATGAATAACTCATAAATATAACCAAATGAAAATTCAGACCCAAGTGAATCCAGTATTAATAGAACAACTGTATTTGCAAGTCTATCTGTCAATTACAACTACAAATCCAAAAGGCACTGTCACTTGAGAGTGTCAAGTTTGAACTAGCAGAGAAAACACAATAAGACCCAAAGCAAAGAATCACTACAGAAATAAAACTACAGTTCTATCTGAAAAAATGTAATAATGTGGATAACTCAAGATTTCTCTTGGTATTTTCTCCCTTCCAAACATCGCAAGTCTTCAGATTTAACTAATCAAATTGCTAAGCTACCATTGATTGATAACATGAAGTAATATTTTCCTAAGTATCTAAGCATGATTTTTTGTTTGACATAGTATAGCTGTGTCAGCAATTCTTTTGAGTAATATTTGATATCTTTTTCAGTCCTAATTGGAGGCTTCAGTAATGAAAGAGTATTTATAGTTGTTATTATGCTGAATACCAGTGAGCTATCTTAGCAATCTGTGCTTCTAGTAATAGGCTTTCTGTTACCTCCAACCAAATTCAGCCTGCCTACAATACCATCATGCCAGATATCAAATTAGATGTTTCTTAAGCAGGCTTTTTACCAGAGATATATATCTAACATCTGTGACTGGCATACCATACTAATCAGGTTACTGTTATAGCCACAAACTAAGCAAAAAGAATAAACAGATTGCAAATTTGCTAATCAGACTGATGCAACAAAGAAGATCTGGGGCTTAGGCTTTGCTTTCTTTACTTGTGTAATCTATAGAGATATTGCTGGAACCATGAGCATTTTTACCATATCTAATGCATACATGGCCTAATCCTGAGGTTTAGTTCCAGTTTATGATATTAGTGGGAAAAATCAAATGCACTGTCAGTACCTGACTATTTTAATATAGTCTAGTCAATAGGTTTATAGCAGACCATTTTGAGAATAGTAAGCAGTTGTATCTGCTAAATGTTTTGGATAACTTCAATCTAGAGAGTCTTGGCATTGAAGTTGACTTCTCACTACCAACTGAGTACATCATTCATTGCCTAAATCAGATCATTAAATGGTGTGAAAAGCCAATTATCATAAGAATAAACAACACTCCAAATATATTAGTGGCAAGCTCATGAAATTGGTTAAAAACAAGGAGTTACAATTGGCCACATATAACCAGAAAAGCCACAGCAAAATACATATATCAAACACTATAACTGAACTGTCTAATATGAATAGCTTGACCAGCACATCATTGAAAGTATTAAATGGAAAAATACCCATATTGTCAGGAGTACAGCATGAAGTATATATATAGTACCAGCCAGATGTCAAAGCTAAGCTTGACATTGTGCACTTTTAGCATAACTGGTTCAGTAGCTAGTCTGTTCCTAACACATATATGAGAATGAATATCTCACAACAAGAAGAGGGCATCACAGCAATAAAAATTGTGCCTGGGAAAATCCTGAAGACTATCTTTTCTGGCCTTTCAGATATCTTTAAAGGGCATAGTTTAAAACATCCACTGCAGCTGTACATTTGAAAGACAGCCATATGAATGAACAATGGAAAGTTGTCTTGAGCAATATTCTCTCTGTAACCTATTACATTCTCTTTAACTGGTTCTAGATACTGTTTCAGTGTTTTCCAATTATTGTTGGTGCTAAAAAAAGCAAAACACCATTGCTACTTTTTCTTAGTTATTAGTTGAGACAATAAAAAAGGACATACTAGTACTCCAGTTGGATCTATGAACATACTAGAGTTGTCACTGAACAAGTATATAAGCATGCTAAGATCTGTAGCAAGCCTCATGAGCATAATTGGTAGAGGTTTTTTAAGGATAGATCTGACAACTGGTTTATTTATAACATTGCATGCCACTGTTTCTATTGTTTCTTATATATATTACTTTTGCTGGATTAGCAAGATTATGTGGGAAAAGACAATTGTTTCACCTTTACAGATCCCTCTTATATAAGACATTGAGTTTAATGTTCTTCCAAATGTAGGTTTTCTCATATATGTTAGTATAGTACTAGTAATTTATCAATTGACAACAATCATGTGCAGTAATGTTACTCACAGCACTCATGAGATTAGCAATATGATTCTTATGTGCTGATTTTATAAACCATGAATAAGTTCTCTTTGGGACATTTGGCTCTAATATATTTGAACATCATTATTTGGTGGTAATATATCACAGTGATGCAAATAACCATCTTTCACCATGTTTGCAACTGAATAGTTTTAGTAAACTGTCAAAGGCCTGTGGATACTTTGCTGCCAATCATCAAGGGAGTAGAAGTAAAATAACATAGAATGACAGATGTCACCATAATTTAAACTTGTGAAATTTAGAAGATGTTTTTTTGTGAAGTATAAAAATGCCTATTACACAAAAGTAGATTGAGAATAAATACAACAAGCACCAATACTGCTATTCATATGTTACATAGCAGTTGTACTGACTACCAAATATGCTGGTTAGCAGAGAGATTCAGTTAGCCAGCAACCAAAGAGTTTACATGCAATTATAATAAGATATATATAAGAATATTTCACAATACAAACACTTCTAATTAGACCTAGTTCTATGTTGCATTCTAGTCTTGTCTGATTATCTGGAGAAGTATTTAAGGTCTTGATGTCTATGGGCACATAATTCTAATTTTCAATGTTTCTGCTCCCAGCCAGATTGGCAATTATTCACTAATGCTCAAGTGCTGCATAACTATGGAGCTTAGGGGAAAAACCTCTATTGTGAATATGATATATGATGGAGAAGAAGAGAAATTTGTGTTGACTACTAGGAAATCACATGTTGTTTTGGAGCTAGCAGTATGATACTACTTTCTATGCCTATAGGAATATTGGCTCTCTAGTGGCAATAATCAACAGCTAGTAGTTAATATATAGTTAGCTAATTTTCATTATCTAAAGTTTTGCCAGCTTTCCTGTCAGATTGATCATGCTAAGTCTAGATATGTATAAGAATATGTAGAGATGATTTATGTTGATGGTTAAAAAAGACAAGCTTATAAAATTGGTAGATAAGTAAGAAGATATATCTCAATACAAGTTGGTTAAAGAAAAGAAAAATATATATTTTCAATAAATAAGCACAATAAGTGGCCTGGAAAAATAGCTAAATACACATATTGTTAGTGCAACCTATACAACAAATTAAGCAATGTATCATTTAAAGGAGCTTAAGACTTTGAAGCCATTTTGGTCTTCACTGGAAATTTGTTAGTATTTGGGTCCTTGGGGGGTCTAAAATTATTCTGAATGTTTCTAAAAGCCTATTTCAAATAGAATTGAGTAATTTCAGGAGGTTAGAATTTAATCAAATTTCTGACATATAATGGAAATCATAATGGTCTGGACTGAAACTACTCACCAACAATATAGACAACACAATTTACATTATACAAGTGATTTAACAAATCCTAAATAGTCAATTACAGAACCAATAATGTGTGATTAATAGTTAGTCAGTTAAACTATAGAAAGTGGCAGAATATGGAGCTTTGGTATATGAGAAAAGGTCAACAGACACAAGCATTATATTGTGATTGATATTTTCAAACATTGGCCATGGGTGTGACATATCTTTTATGATGGTGAATATGCAGAACCCAAGCTCAAAAACAGGCTGGAAAAGTGAGGATGTTTACTCTGTAGATTGTCAAAGAATCTGATCATGCTAAAGAGTTTTGAACTCCTGCTACACTGATGGATGGTTGAGCAAATCTTTGCATGGTTGGGACATAGCTGCAGACTAGCCAACAACTTCAAGAAAACCATTGCTTCTTCTAAAATGTGGGTCTACATTACAATACATTACAAATATCTATCTACTCAACAATGGATTGTAAGAGCCTGATATTGTTGTATACATTATAATTCAGATTCTAAGAAATTTGTATGGTATTTGAGTTTGTTAACAAGGTACATTCTATTTTAAAGTGCATCATGCCAATAAATTTATAAGATTAGCTATAGAGCAGATTGGATGTCAAATTACTAATTGTAGATTACTTTATCTGAATGCCACCATCTCTTCAAGCTTAAACAGCTCAAAGTTCCTCTTGAAGATATTGTAAGGCTGATAGATTGTCCTTATATTACAATTTACAAGGAGATTAAACACAACAGCTTTTGTAATACTGAGATTCTAGACTATAGTAATTGTCAACAACATCAACAAAGAGTGCAGAATGTGGTTACATAAGCTCATCATTGAGCAATTGAAAGGCAAATTAGTTGCCAAAACAGATTTGTAAACAATTGAATAGCCATGGTCTGAGCACAATGCACCTGTATATAGAAATAATCTATTGCTTCATTTACTTGAAGAAGAAATATAGCCTGAAGCTATATAGACATTTGCCTGAGATACAAACAAAGCACTGCCCAAGAGGCTCTAGAAAATCATGTAGTCCATGTATTTCTGAAGTGTTTTGTATTAAATAACATTCTAATTTTATTAGCATGTATTAGTAATTTAGAAAATGGAAAACTGACTAAGATTGTAATATAAGTACCTGTTCCAAAATAAGTTGAGTGATTTTAGTAGATTATAATTCAATCAGATTGCTTAAATTTGATAGAGATTATAATGACCTAGACTGAAACTACTTGCTAGTAATATAAACAACACAACTTATACTATACAAGCAATTTAATGAATGGGAAATAGTCAAACCTTGAACCACTAATACATACCATTTCCCAAACATCTTAGCCATCCCCATAGAACAAACTTGCATGAAGTTGTGAACACTCTTCTTTATATAGCTTTATTTGGTGGCATATAGCAGCTTTTATTAACAGATTCTTTACTTTTTTCTATAGTACAGAAATACTTCTATCACTGGTGAGATAATGGTATGTTATACATGATCAACAACATGTTTGTTATGATTATATAAGAGCAGGTCAACAAGAAGTCTAGTCTAATAGCTAATGTTATTGATAGCCAGGTTGTTAAAACAATGGAGAGCAGCAAAATATGGAGCTTTAATATAGGTAAAAAAGTTAATAGGTATAAGCATTACATTATTGTCAATACACTTAGTTTGATAATAAGCTTGGTAATCTATTCTGCAGATATTTAGGACAGAGACAGCACATCTGATGTTTTGGAGATTATCCTCAAATATTAGCCATAGTTGTGGTATATCTTTGCCAATAGCAGATATGCTAGATCAAAATTCAAGTATAGATTAGAAAAGGTCAGAAAATTTACACTGAAAATTGTCAAGTTGACATATGCAAGTCCACCCATCTAGAAATTACATCACTATGGTGATATTATCTCTTAATTATACAAGCCTACCTTTCTCACAACATGTCTTACAGTAGTGCTACAACCATCCAGGTATTCCATCTTCCACAGTGGAGATCTCCTATTTGACTTGGTCTTCCATAACAAAGTTACTCCTGTCAGTGTCTCAATACTAAAACCTCCACTTAGGGTAATAGGGGCTATACCACTGAAACCCTGAGCATCTCCTATAGTAGGAACTCATATATAAGACTAGTAGTTACACTGTAATTCACTAGTCTGATAATCAACAAAGATAAACTCTTATTGAACTCAATTCCTGGTGTTCAATAGTAACACACCAAATCAGCACTCACTCCCATCTCAGACTTCTTCTTATCATCTGAAGTTGTGACTATATGGCAGACAGGTGGTGTAGCACAAAAGCTAAAGCCAAGGTCATTCAATAAGTCTGCACATCTCCAAGTTTATCTTGCGGACTTCCATCCCAGTGTGAACCATGCTTAATATAAGTGGCCTGATCAAGCTAGCAGCTTTCAAGTCCTTCTACACCAATAGGTTGTTAAGTACACATTTACATAGTTAGAGTAATACCACAAATTGGCCAAAGACTATGAAAAAACTATTACTTTTACTGAAGTGTGAGCCTACATTACAAATATTTGCCTACTCACATGGCACATCACAAGAGCATGATATCATTACATTCATTTCAATTCAGGCTCTAATGTACCCATTACTATCCAACTAGTTTAAGACAACTTATCAAGTATGCTACCAATGCAATGCATCAGTCAACCTCAGTTATAAAAACTATTAGTAACAACATGATATCATCAAATAGAGAAATTCCATTGGAATTAATCTCTCATAATTGATGTAAATACAAGATTAACTATCTAAATACTGCTATTTCCAGCTGCTTGTATGCAATATATTATCTGATCCATAGAACAGACTTCAGTATAAATATCATGAATAACTCATACTAATATCCAATGTATTTCTTTTGATAATAGTTACACAGGCATCTTCTGACATCACAACCTAATAATCCAGATCAGTGGTATCTCTGATAGTCATCTCAATGCAACCCATTATCACAATGCTACAAATAACAAGGTTCTCTATGCTCATGTTCTGCAAAACCCAGTCAATGTTTGTTAAGATGGAAACACTTGACACCATCTTCAGAAAAACTAGCTTGCCAGCAGACGGTATGGTTTCCTTGAAGAAGGTAGCATTGTGAGAACCAGATAGATAATGGCAAGTGAAGTTTTGTAGATTGTGTTGTGATCTTTGCTGCTGGTGGTCAATGACTGGATATAAGTATGAATAATTGAAAGCCCCACTTCATAGAATGCCACCAATAGTCTTTATATGGTAGAAAGTGTTGTTTTATTGAGTCAATGTAAATAATACTAATACTCTGGATGCAAGTAGCTATTTTATATATCAACTATAAGAAGTCTTGTTTTAGACAAACTAAGATTCACTAGTGGAAAAAGAGCCCAACCAGTAAAATAAAGGTCCTCTTTTCTTTTTGAAAGCAGTATTTTGTCTTTAAAAATAGTGTCTGAATAGTCACTACAAGAAAACAAGCTGTTGCTGTAATAATATATGTTTCTTAAGGCAACCAACCTATATGTTATTTAACTAGACTTAGTTATATCAGATTAAGAAAATGACACAGTCATTGAAATTTATAAAATGGTTAATATTACATAGTTTCATAGGATGCTTCAGTGTGTATTACAAGTAAATATAAACAAAAAGGAAGCTTGGCAAAAATATTTGTACTATAACAATACAACATATATTAATACATACCATGGCTTAACATTACATAAGCCTGTTCAGAGGAATGTGCTCTAAGCATTGCAACAATGTCAGAAAGCTTTGCTCTAACTAGTGTAACATCTTTACTATTACAGGCCACAGTTATTGAATCAATAGACCAGTGTATATTCTGTATAAACAGACTCTCTGGGTTGAAGTACTCCTGATTATTATGGAGTACAGAATTGAAAACTGAAATGATTATTTTATATGCTAAAATCTGAGTGATGATTTTATTGACAATAGTACAATAATCAAGATGATATCTTTTCCAATCAGTATCAGATCTCATATCTATATAATAGTAGACACTATTCATAATCAGTAGCACAAAATTATTGGTTGACAAGGATATTTCCACAAAAAGCAAGATACCTTTAATCATATGGAAAACCTTGTTAGTACAATATGGATCCAACTTGGCTTCTGTCCAAACAGTGGACTTTGCTGGTGCTATGCATCTGGATACAGAACAAGAACTATCTTTAAAGTCTAACTCCTCTAAAATAGAAAACATTCAATTGTTTGTAGTAGACATGCCTAGGCAGAAGTACAAGGGTTTACAACTAAATACAATCTTAAACATATCAATAGTCTTGGTCAACAACTTGTACATCTTATTGTCTGTTAGAACACCAAAAATTTTCAGGTCTTGCTTGTTATAATTTTTAAAACATGCCTACTTTGCTGGATTGCATTCTCTAACTGCTTTCTAAAAAATGTAAACCACCTTTTCACTGAACTCCTAGTTGAGTAGTCTGCTGGTAGTCTCTGATGTTGTTAACATTATTGGTTCAATATTCATCATTAAAACAACAAAGATTTGGTTGAGTGAGATTAATAATATTTTGGCTAGCCTACTTTTTATGCACTCTAACAACTGATTAAATGTCATGAGTGAAGATTGTTGCTTTTTAACAAGTGTTACATACACAAAAGTTATTAAACTCTGCCAGAACTATATCAGGTGAGCATTCAATCATGCTAGCACATGTGCAGCAATATATTTATTAAACATCACAATAGATTCTTACTTTCTATATACTAAACCATACATAGCTCTGAGAACAAACAGTACTTATATGTGATGAGACTAATATTATTTAGACCGTTGACAAAAAAATCACATAACATCAAAGCAAAATCTAAAACTAGTATCAATACAATATATATGACATGTTCCCAATTAGAATTCCCAAGTATCTTCTGATCAATTAACATCTACTATACCAAATCTGACAAGATCTTCATATGTAAATGAGTGTAATATTTTATATTCAGTACTGGAAAATGGTTGTATGTCTACAGCAGCATGAATTATATGAATGGCACCAGTAATAATGGATATCACTGTGCCTACTATTTTAGAAACTGCAAAGATACACTTTATATTCTCCACCTCCTTGATGTAGTAATAGTACTGAATGCTATTAGGGTATATAAATTAAATATTGTAAGGTGTTGGTATGCTAGTATACTGTCAGATGCAGTTCACACCAGAGGTGAAAGTTTACAAGATGGACTCAGAGATATATGGACTCATGGAACGACCTTGGCTTCAGCTTATATGCTGTACTGTTTATCTGCCACATGGTTGTGATTTCAGAGAATAAGAAGAAGTCTGAGATGGAAGTGAGTGCTGATTTGGTGTGTTGCTGTTAAACACCAGAGATCAAGTTCAATAAGAAATTATCTTTGTTAATTATCAGACTAGTGAATTACAGTGTAACTACTAGTCTTATATATGAGTTCCTACTATAGGAGATGCTCAGGGTTTCAGTGGTATAGCCCTTATTATCCTGAGTAGAGGTTTTAGTATTGAGACACTGATAGGAGTATCTCCACCGTGAAAGATGGAATACCTGGATGGTTGCAGCACTGCCATAAGATATGCTGCAAGAAAGGTGGCCACTATGGAAGATAAGCTTGTATAATTGGGAGATGATATCACCGTAGGAATATAATTTCTAGACAGATGAACTTGCATATGATATGTACTCACAAAAAGTAGCATAAACCATGCTATGTTCCTTATTGCATTCTGTGAGTATATTAGGTAAGCAAAGGTTGCAGCATGTGCCAGTTATGTACCTTTCCTTATCTACTGTAGTTTGAATGTTACATATGTGTATATTTAAACTTTGCCTGTAAAAGTAATATTCATTATAGGTAGGTAGATTACACACATCAAGATTGGCTAGATGAATGCATGAAAGTACTAAAAGATTGTTACAACAATCTAGTAAGTGTCTAATATTGAGAATAGTGGCAATTGTATGTATAATAAGAAAAACAGTACTTGAAACAGAACTACTGGTCTCAAACAAAACTCAAACAGCTTTGTTAAGGTTTGTTTAATATCTAATAGAAGAATTGGGTTCCTAGAATCATCTCATTTAATTGGAAGATAGGAGATATCTATTGCAGTTTTCATCAATTTAATATTAACAGTTATAGGTCCAATTAGCTTTGAAGCTAAGAGAGCATTGCTAGTTTCTAATATACAGTTGAAATTTAACCAGTTACTATAAACCATTATAAATTCTTTTCGAGATATTATGAAAAAGTCTGTTTTAGAAAGGACTGAATTATATTGTTTGAGCACACTGATATAACTTTTATGGACATTTATATAAGTAATAAGTATAAGGAACTCTGCCCTTGCCAAGAGTTCTATGAGATCTAATGGTACTACAATATCAAAGGTTCCCTTAATTATACTAGTAATAGTAGTCTTGCTACTGGCTATATAAGCTACCAGAACTGTACTTGAATGTACAAGCACCAACTAAAGCATGACTTTGACCCCTCTATTGGTAAGACATACTACTACACTAATACTCATATGTCTAGTACTGAAAACTCTGACTAATATTCTATTGGCTTGCAAGTTGTCATTAATGGAATGCAAAAAGATAAGGAATATAATACATACCTAGGACTGTGATTATTACCAGTGCAACAGAAACAAAGTCAATTCACTTGAGAAGTTAGTAGTTATATACAGTAACAGGCTGACTAAAGATCTTCAATCACAAAAAGTATCAGAGTCTGCAATGAAAGTATGAAGCTGATAAAAGTTTAGCTGTTAGCATCTGCTGACTATTGCCAGTTAAAAACAGATATATACCATCAGTGTAAAATATATGCCTTTAATAATCTATTGAGACCTGGGACTGATATAAAATTAGGTTGGTCAAAAGTGGCCAAATAATTGAAATTTCTATGATTAGGTCAAAAATTGACTACTATCTGAGCTACTCTTGACCAAGGTAGAGTTAATATAAAATTATGTTGGTCAAAAGTGGCCAGATAGTTGAAAATCGACCACTACCCAGACTATTTTTAACAAAGATAAAGCTGATATAAAAATTAGGTTGGTCAAAAGTTACCAAATTAGACTGAAAATCAACCAATGTTCCATAGTTGTTACTGCATGAGATGGACCAAGTTAAAAAGTTACCACTCTGATAATTAGTAAGTGTTGAATTTGGTAAAAACTTCAGCTGGGCTCTTATAAGATTACTTTCAATCTTCTCCAGCAGTTTGCTCAACTTTTGACCTTACAGATGGTATGTTATTAAGTTTGTTTTCCTGAATTAACTTGACAACCACTACAGCCAAATAACTGCAGATATCAGCCATCTCATAGCCAAGTACATTCAGCCCTTCTTTGATTGTTCTAGCTAATATCAAGTTTTAAAAGAGAAAGAATAACAGAATTTGCCTAGTGAGCCTAAACTAGATCATCAGAATATTTACTCATAGTACACAGATTAACAATAGGATATGAAGTTTAACTGACAATGTACTTGTACCTCAACAATATAAAAGGATTATGATATATTTCCAAACACGCCAAGTGCAATCAGTTTGTAACCTTACTCTTAGAAATCAATAAGTGGAATAGGCTCAAGTTAACTCTAATAAGTGTATCCAAAAGAGGGTTATAATACTACCTATTCTCTCCTCCATACCTGTTGAAAATCATGGGTAGCAAACTACAAAAGCAAAATCAAACATTTTATAACATCAAATCTTGAGGATTAAAATGGACCATTGTGATAGCTTCTATACTGATTAAACTAGAAATGTCCAACTGATGCCTTTACTAATCCTGATACTAACAAGTATCTATTCTAGCAATTTGCCTTTTCTCTATATACAGATACTCTTCATATTCTGTCCAACTTGTGGGCAATAACTGCTAGAAAATATGAAATATTCTCTCCAGTGCATACCTGTTCCCATAAGTAACCCTAAATAAACCAAACCAATTGATATCAGCTCCAAACACTACATAAAAAAGAAAACACTTTGAAGAAATGGAGCCAACATATATGCCCAAAACAAAAGCCCTAAAGAAGACTAACAACCACTGAAACACCATGCTTTTCAACAATAGCTTCTACAGAGCAGTTCTGAACATGAGTCAATCTATGTAAAATAATCTGTGCTAATAAATTATAGTCAACCATAATCTTACAGTTATTGAACATTTAACAACATTGTTTTCTGAAGAATATGTCACTACAGGATGTTATCAGCTATAACCAAGTCGTTATGTAGAAGAATATTGAGGTAGTCTGTCTAATCTCTTTTCAAACATTGAATATCAAAAAAACTAGTACAAAGTTCCATTTCAAACAGTGTAATCCAAAGTAGTTTCACCACAGAATGGTTTGTACAAATTACAAAAACATTGGACAAAAATGAACTATGAACTTTCATAAACCTCAAGTCTAAGGAGGTAGGTATAGCATTAATAGATTACATTTGCCACCTATCTCTACTAGCATCAAATTTGTCTAGTAACCCATACAAGTGTTTTCTCTCACTCTAAACAGATAATTTACAAAAGACTGATTAATGATATTTCCCAATTGCTGGGATTTGTGGCTCTTTGCAATGAAAATGATTATGAGAAATACAAGTTAGATCTGCAAAATACAAATGTTCACATGATCAAAGAAAAAGAGTTGGATATAGCCAGTGTGCTTGGATACATGCTCAACATTAGTACACTTAATGAACTAGATAGAAATACAACAACTAGCTCCTTTTATATTGTATTTCTGTCAAGTGAAAATGGGCAAAAAGATGCTCTATTTTAGCTTTGGCAAGCTAACAAACATTATGTGTTCATGAAGGCCCTAGTGCAGGCAATTGCTCAATATCTAAGGTGTGTGATAACAGACTAGTGGATATAGAGGAACAATAAAAGCTAGAGTTGTTGACTGACAATTGATTAAGGTGGTACATCTGAAGCCAGTCTGTTGGTTAAGATGGAAGATATATGTGAAATACAATAGTATACATAGCAAGTATCCATCTTTATTAATATCTCATACATTCTGCACAATTTATGTGGGTTGGCTGTTTATATTACACAATAACGCATATTGGCCATGATCTAACCAATAAGACCATTTCTTTATCTGCTGTGGGAAAGAATTGTTCAAGTGCAATGAAAAATTGAATAGTACAAGGCACCAATAATTTGCTGCTTACTATGGCAAAGTCCTGATCAACTATTACTTTGTTCTGAAATGAGAATAAAATAAACTATTCTATTATGGGTATTCACTCCTCTAAGTTACATACAAATAAGGTGTGTCTCCACCAGTAGTAACATGCCAAGGGTCACATAAAGTAATAGTCCTATGGAGTTTTGTAATGAATGTTGGTTGCTAGGTTTTGGTAGTGACAATGGATTAGGGAGTGGCTTCTAGTTCCATCAGAACATGTCACCCAATTGATTGATAGATGCTCAGTCATTCTAACCCAGGTTAAAAAACAATAATTATACCAGTAATAGATGTGCAATATCATTTATTAAAAGATTGATGCATAGAGTGAATAATAGTAGCACTGCAGTGATTCATGTTTTGCTCCATTTGACAGCTCAAATCTAACTTGTGAAGCTATTGTTAGGGATATTCAAGGTTTATATCAGATTAAATACTAAAAGTTCATATTGAGCATCTTTGTCACAACTATTACTATTTTATATGGATCCTCCCTCAACTGAGTAGAGCATTACTATCATTCAAAAGCTTCTAACATGTAATGATTACAACTTTGCTTAAAAACATGACACTCTGTCTCCTACATTCAATACTGGTTCCTATATTGGTTTTGATTGGAATGAGCTGATTGTTAATGAAAAAATGCATGGAAGAACAGCCTCAAAATACCAATATATGGTGGATGAGGAAAAACTTCTCTAGCAGTCTGCTCTACAGACAGAAAGAGAATTTTATGATTACTGAACAATCAATTTGGATGGACATATGTCTCCCATAGATAATATTTTTTGATAAGACTACAATGTTAAAGATTTTTACAAAGGAGAATGGGAACTAGACAGCGCAAAAGAAATATCACATCAGCATAAACTTGCTTGCCATCAACAGGATTCTGAAGTCCAAAATGAACTGTTAGTAAGAAAGACCAAGAAAATCTTGGCCCTTTGTTAACAAGAAAAACAGAGTATTGATGGCTATTGTGATTATATACAATATAAAAATTTAAATCCTAACACAATTAATGAAAAAACAACTAGTGTATTCATATGTTCTAGGAGTATGCTGGAGAAGACCTAACTGTATAGTAGTATATATAGACATCAGAGAAAAAATGAGGGTGCTTCAAGTCTCTAAGAGTAAGCAATAAAGAATAGAAATAATTGCAAATGAAAATGAAAATAATATAGCCCTCTCCTATGACTGTAGTGCTGAAAGTAAAAACAGCCTTCATGTCAGAAATGGTTCTGGTTGACTTCAGTTAACAAGAGTGGAACAAGTCCAATTGACAAAAGTTCAATAAGAGTATGACTTAACAGTTATATGATAACATTATTACATTGGCTGTATTCACCAACAATAAGATTGCAGGATGTTGAAGAACAAACATCATGGCATTCTTATCAACGCATATACACATCAGGAAGCAACTGATTAGTATTGTCTAAAATTGCTGCCCATCATCAAACCAAAACATCAGAATGGAGGACAGAAGCAGAGAATAATGTCTAACTACTAATATTGACTGGTGGATTGCTACACTTGATGTTATTTATGACCAAACAGGATCATGACACAAAACTGAGCAAATCTAAATGATTGGTACTCTTTGGGAATATGCTAGTCAATGATGCCTGATACCAAGCATATAGCTAGCTAACAACTTATATATTATGAACTGAAAAACATTCAACAAGCCACCTAACCTATGTAACATTTAAAGCTACAGGTGGATGTGCTAAAAACTGTCTGATGATATCAATGAATGGTAGCTTAGAATTAGGATTAGAGTATGAATATACTCTCCCCAATTAGTTGTGTTACTGCTACCATCAACTTTTAAAATGAGGCAACAAACCTGATCTGATCATTCAGTGTTCATAGTTGGTACCAATATAAGGTTATGGTGAGCACTTGAAGCTGTTTAAATAGAATGGCCCCAATTTTAGGTTATATAATAAGGTTCATCCATTGTTATAAGCTAACCATTCTCTCAAATTAGCATCACAATGTTTGTGCTATAGGACCACTAACTAATCAACTATAGAGAATTAATGCCATGCTTAAAAATTTGACAGGGACTTGCAATCAGCTCAACAAAATTACCAAATATACATGGAAAATTTATCTAACTATTGATAATATGTTTCAGATATTGGATAGAACAGAACACATGATTATGAGTATGATTAATCACTAGGTGGACAATAATAAGAGTCACACCAAAGTTAGAATATTTATGTCCTCTAACATCATTATAAAAAAACTACAAGAAAGCTGTGGAGCATATAGTGGCAATTCTTGCTTTTATAACTATTGATCAGACAGACATATATGTAGCTATTAAAGCCCTTGAGAGTAAGAGCTACAGAACAATCTGTCTTTTTCCATCTTTACTAATAGTTGCTTTAGGTACCAATTTCATAGTAGTTACACTATAATTTGCTAGTCTGATAATCAACAAAGATAATATCTATT
>Ga0157363_1001646_pt1 | contig 18886 bp, 8 predicted proteins | sample AttsexASBM1_FD_111477 | JGI IMG/M metagenome (GOLD analysis project Ga0157363, IMG submission 111477) | Fungus gardens microbial communities from leaf cutter ant in Ribeirão Preto, State of São Paulo, Brazil - Atta sexdens ASBM1 | ecosystem: Host-associated > Fungi > Mycelium > Unclassified ... | reverse complement strand
GTGGATTTTTTCGCATCGGATGCGGAACCGTTGGTCCCTCGCGTCCGTTGGAACATGCCGGAAAAATCGTATCCGCCGCGTTCGCGCCACGACGCGAAGGAAGGGTTGCGTTTTGGAAAAAGCGCGCCTTTCCCCTACTACCCATCGCGTTAGAGATACTCGCGAGAGAAGACGTGATCTCCCTCTTCGCGGTTATCCCGCGCGACAAGGACGGCGAACATCGACACCAGTATCAGTGAGCGAGAGGAGAACGGAAAGAGAAGAGTGGATCTGGCTTCCAGACGACGAACGAGGAGAGACGAGCGCGCGGGTGTGTGTATATGGATCTGTAGGTATACGCGTGGCTACAACGAATGCTCGCGAGTGCCATGGAAGGGAGAGAGAGCGAAAGCGAGGGAGAAGAATCGGGGAGAGGTGCAGAAAGGGAGCGCGATGTAAGGAGGGGGAGAGCGAGAGACAGGGAGAAAAGAGAGAGAGAGAGAGAGAGAGAGGAAGCACGTTACCCCCACCACGGGGGTGAAAACTACCCCGAGAGCGCGTGGGGTGTCCGGCCTCGGCGCCGAGACGAACCGAGCGCGTCCGAAGCGAGCACAGTGCCCGACACACACCAGGTCCCGTACGGCACACGACTAGAGGCGCGCACAGTCCGGCACAGTCCACTCGGCGATACGACCCATGCTGGACCGTCGTCGCTCTGGTCCACGCCGGCATCAGGCATCCAGCACCCGCGCCGTCGCCACCAAGCCGCTGCACCAGACAGCCACACCATCCCGCCGAGGTCGTACGTCAACGAGGACGCGGTATCGTCGCACGTCGACGTCGACGTCACGTCAACGTGATCGCGCGTGGTCCAGGGACCGCGGGTGCACCACGCCGATTGCCGGCAATTAAAAATAAGAAAGAAAAACAAAACGAAATTATAAGAGAAGAGAGAGAGAAAGAGACGTCACGTCAAAGGATTCGAGGATACCATCAGACGACGACTGTCTGGGAACTTCGGTTCATCGAACTCGTGCAAAACATCGCGTCGCGACTCTGCGGGACACTCGCGACGCGACGCTTTCGGATTTGTTTATATTTTCCTTCTTTTTTTTTTCTATTCACCTCGATATACCGTATCAGCGAGGTACGAAGGTGACGGTAGTGAGCGAACAGTCAACGAGAAGCAATTCCGGATAAATTCGTTGTGCGAGGAAACGGCTGTGAACTCTGTTGATCACGACGACGAACATCACATTTGGTGCGAGCGAACTGCCTGCGATCGTGCCGCGTGTCGGCGTAACATCGGTTTCGCAGGTGCCGTAAGGAAATTGGTCAGTGACGAGTCAACGTAGAGAACTACTGTCAATCACAAAGGTGCCACCGTTCCCGCCGGCCGAGCACGTAAACGTCGTCATCCCGCACCTGTGCGCGCTGATCGTTCCGGTCAGTTAGTCACTCGGTCAGCTTGGTATTGATACTATCGTTCGCGGAGTCACGGTGTCATATATGTCGCGTGTATTTATCACGGTAGTGAACGCGATACAGTCGCAAAGAGATGCGACCAATGAGGAACATGAGGACCGATATTAGTTGACGAAGAAGTGTCCAGGTTGCGGTGATCAGATGTGCGAAATCGTATCGGATATAATAGCGTAAGAGAGCGCGATTCGCGACAAAAAAAAACTGGACACGGCGTGTCCCTAAAAAAAAAGAAGGACAGGGAGGACAGTGTTTCGTTATCCCGGGAAAAATCGGATGGACCCTCTCGTGGAGGGCGAAAACACGCGGTGGAGGTGAGAGGGAGGAGGGCGGAAGCGTGACGACGGCCGAAATCGGGATCGGGTCCATTGTCCTGTTGTTCTGCTACCGACGTGCGCTTGTCGCTTCCTCCTTTCTCATCTCGTCTCCGCGGATGTGATTCAGGAGATCGGAAGGTAACAACTGCAACTTTTGGTTCCAACGACAACAGCAATCACAACCCCTTTCCGTCCTGGACTCCCAGAGCTGAGGCTCGTTCTTTAAGAGACAGTGTTACGCGACGAAAGTCGAAGATCGCGAACGCCACCATGAGGATCAAAATGCCTGCGGTCAGGATCGCGCAAGGTGAGTGACGACAACAAAAAATTCCATTTCCACGAAATGTCACGCTTGTCCGTTAACACGAACTCTTTCTTTCGTGTTTACATGCCGCTGTAATTTTTGGCAAGAATGCTAAAGGATGATAACACGTTCGATATCATTGGTCATTTGGCGTGAATCATTCGTCGAATTGAATTGACACGAAAACCAAATATTCGTGGCGAAATGGTCACGCCGCGACGGTGCGAAAACACGCGATTAGACACATGCTAAATGCATGATATTTGTCCCGTTTGCGAAGACAATGCGCTCAAAATCATGTGTATCATGTTTACGAGCGTATTTATTGTCCCACGCGGTTGGAGCAAAGAAACAATGAAGTTATTAAAATCATTACTAAAAACCTCACTATATTTTGATTCTATATATACCGCTTCATCATTTGTACAAGTTGTACAGTACTTGCAGTACTTAAAGTACGATTAGATTAGATTTGATAATGTATCCTACTATGACGTGATTAGATTAAAAATGATATAACTCCTTACTACCTTCTCAATCCATTGTTTCGAAAAAAAACTTGTGAATGTTTTTGACAATTAGAATCGATAAATGTTTAAAAAAATAAATAGCCAGATTAATTTCATCACAGTGTCAATTAATTTTATATATATAATTTAAATGTATATTTTATATGTCTTCATAAAAAATCAAAACTGGTAAGAAATTAAGAATAAAAAGAAAGGAAGAAAATAAGAAATTAATATAGCTATATTAACAAAAAAGAAAACAATAGTTCCTACAAAATCACAAGAATGAGTCTTCAAATTCCAACTGATCATACGAATGTCCAAAACACAAATATTGTTGCCTTGTTCGAAAAGATTTCCTTTCAACAGAAGTTCAATAAATAAATATATTTTTCATCAGTTAGTATGTTTCATTCTGTTTTAGACTTCTGTTTTGTATTATATTGTGTATATATCAAATTTTTAATACTAGTAAAAAAATAGACTAGAAATAGTAAAATAAATTCTTTTCGTTTAAATCGCAAAATCCTATTTTTCCTATTTTTCATTACAATATTCTGCATTCATATCCTTCTCAGAAATTTTTAATATTAATTTTTGTATCATATATACATTAAGACATTGTTAATCAAGAACAAAATTACTTGCGGATCCACTCGATTATGTCGACGTAACTCGTTTTAAGTTTTCTTCGAGAGCAAATCAAAAGTAATCTCTCTGCTAGTTGTTAATCGCCGCCGACAAATCCGTGCCATTTGTAACGAGAAACTCGGTGTTCGGCGGTAAATCCTTTCACGGTGATCCGTGATCGAATCGTCGTAAACCGTTTTCAATCGAGTCACGCAAGTTCAACACGCTCTACTTCGATCCTAATCATTTTATGATCCGTCTCGATTCACTGACGTTATGCGTCGTCGGTGACTATGTCATAGTATAATAAAAATAAAGCGATATGGAACGGCAAACTTCAAAATCAGATCCTCTTCCGATTAATTTCTTGGCAAGCGATGCTTTCTGGGGAAAAGAATTGAATACGGCAGTCATAATACAAGTCTTCAAATCGGTATCCCGGTCGTGATCCGGTAATTAACTCCGTCTTCTCGGAAAAAGCACCCGAGCCTCGATGAAGAAGACAACCTGTCGATGAGGTAAGCGCGCGGCCGTTCCTCGTGGTGTGGTGCAACGAAAAAAAAGTGAAAAGGATCGGCGGTCGCGTGGCTGACGATGGAGGGAAGGTAAAAAAGCTACGAAAAGCGCGAGAAAGTTAAGTACAAGAGAGAAGAAGGGAGAGGAAGAGAGAGAGATGGGGGGGGAGGAAGGAGGGATGAGGTACAAGGAGAAAGAGAAAGTGTGTGTGAGTGAATGAACTAGAGGGAGAAGAAGAGGTCGAACGAGAGCGAAAGAAGGAAAAGAGGGATGGAAGGCCAACGTCTTCGGGTAACTCGTCGTCGGCTGAATTTTTAATTAGTTCGCGACAGCCCCCACCAGGCGAGGAGAGTGGAAGCGACGAAGGTGGTGGAGAAGGAGTCGGAGAGAAGCAGGAGGTAGAGGTGGAGGAGGAAAAAGAGGAGGAGGAGAAGGTAATGGTAGAAGGCGCGAGGTGGGTTAGAAAGGGCGGCATTGTCATGCGCGCGTTTTTCACAGACTTTTCCACCCCCGCGGCTGCTACCCCCCGTTGGTAACACCCGCCCCCGCGACGCCCGCGAGGCACCCCCTCGCCTCTACGGAACGGCGGCGACGCCGGCGACGGCGGCGGCGGCGGCTCCGTTTTCTTAATTACAACTGCGATATTCTTTAGTTCGCGCGATGACGCCGCCGCGAAAAGATACCGGAATATTTCTGCGGCACCGATTATCCCCTTACGCCCCGATTACTTTTATTGGTTGACCTTCGTCACAGGGTAGCGTAGCGATCGATAGGCCATGATCGATTCGCGAGTGATGACGAACAACGTAACGCCATGGATTTCTAAGACGGTGAGATCCCATAATAGCACGCGATCGATCATCGCGATTAGGAGGAGGAAGATGACAATATCGCAATGAACACGAATTCGCGAGTTTGCGTATCTGCCATCCAGAAGCAAAATTCATGGACAGTGTCAGTGTCGAGAGATCTCTTTAAATCAAATCAATAACTATTTTTTATAACATATGGGGCGAAATCAGGATCGATTTTTCTTTACTTTGAACTGATTTTGATATCAAGAACACGATGCCAAGAAAGAATCATTCTTTCCGCGATAACTAAGAAAATCCTGTTTACTTCTCGGCCAACTACCTGACGGCTGACGACTAAGTGACGGCCTCATGAACATAGATGCGACTATGATGATGGATGTGCTTCGTTTCACCTCATCATTCTATCGTATCTTATTTGATATCGATGAATCGATGATGGCGCAAACGATATCACCTATCGTTCGCGTTAAGGTGAGTTCCCGCCGGCGTTAAGTGAGATCTCGTTTCTTTTTCTATAATTTCAAATCGCGGATGGATCGATCGACTAGCAGAAAAAGAGTTTGCAAAGTACATGAAAATTCAATTATATAATAATTAAAGGAAATGTAGAAAACTTTACGGCCCTTGGGCGAACTATCTTAACTCATTTTTTAACTATCTTATAAGTTTTTAACCTTTAAATTCGCGTTCGCAAATGCAGGATATTATCCGCTTCCACAAAATGATGCATTTGTTGCGTGCTTGCAGTTTGATTACCTGCTTTCCCGTATTCCTTCCTTCCGACATGCGTATCATATGTAGATAGGCGGCGGTAAATAGATCACGTATTTACTCGTATATATCGAACGGCAAGTATCATATCCTACATACAATCATATAATCATTTTCCCATAATAATGCACTATGTAAAAGAGATGTGCGTTATATATACGAGTTATCTCTTGTCACCCGACATTCGCGAATTGTTGAGTTGATGACTGTCGCAAGAAACGTTGTTGAACGCTTCAAAAGGAAAATGTAACGCAAGTTGCTGAAAAATGAAATATAAAATTAATAAGATATGAAAATATGGAATATAAAATTAATAAGATAATTGAAAATAAAATTCATTAATGTATTATAAAAGACTAATTTAGCTTGCAAGTGTGATTAACTTTCTTATAGATATGGGTCGTTTGGATCCGAAGCGAAAATTTTAGACGACTGGTACAATCTGTATGATTAGTATTATAAGGTTCATAATTATAAGTAACAAACCGTTAAATCTTCTTCTATCAATTAAAGCGGAAGTACACTTGCATTCTATATTTCAAACAAGACGCTTTAGAATTGAAATAATTTTCATTTATTTAGTTAAATATAGAATAGTTGATATAAAGATTCTCTTAATACAATATATATATATATATTAAACTATTTAGACTTCAGTTATCTAATTTTAAGAATATTATGAAAAATATATTTGCTTATGCATTGCTGATAGCAGAAACTTTCATGAATACTTTATATATCGTGTTCTATGATAATAATGTACAAGATACATACTTATCATTATATATATTTGTATATGCATTTCTTAAACAGCGGCATTAAGATATCAGACATATTTTCCCAAATATGAAATTTTAAATCACTACCGACGAATGATATAAAATTCAAGGTAATGTTAAGACCATAATTTTACCGCAAGTCTTTTGCAAATTTGGATAACAAGACATGGAAATTCTGAACAAGACAATCTAATGCTGTAAATCACTCGCCGCTTGCGTTTTGTTTTTGACTATGTGTGATAACCACACTTAATGTTCTAGTCAATAGAGTCTGCAGTAGGTATCGCAACAACGCAATAAGCCTTCAAGTGTTAGAAGCCGAATGATTAATTAACTGTCCAGCCCGCATTGTCATTCATCGTCGAAAGTTTCTTGAACTAGCCACATGCATTGTCTACGTGCGTTTGCGGTTTGTCATGAATGACTATCATCGCGCAATCATTTCTAATTACTTTCACTAGAGTAGCGTTAATATTTCTCGAAGTAATTTTCTTCCGACCAAAGTATTAATTATTTTTTTAGAGAAATTGTCGAAATTTAAATCAGTTGTATTTACGTCGGGCAAAAATCATTAAAAAATGTAATTATTACAAAAATAATTATCCAGAAAATGTTGGACGACTACATATCTACAATATTCAATTCATTGACACGCAGAAGTAGTTGGAGAACGCATGAAAATTAATTATGTTAATTTAAAGCTCTTCTGTTGATAGGCAAACGCAACGCGGCAAAGGTTAATAAGCGCGCAATTACACCCGCTGACCCGCGAGAAGGGTTTCTTGCTCGCCCTGCATCTAGTCTCGAGGTACTTCCAAGGATGTTATTTAGCAAACAGAGCGCTAAAGCTTTGCCCCCCGCCGGCACGTGCGCGGCATATGCGCCTTTTGCGTACAGCGTACGTGTTGAATATTGTCTTTGATGCACAGCCCGTCGGAAGCCCTTCGTCTCCTCCTCGCATCTCCTTTCTCTCACGTCACTCTCTCGTCCTCTTACGGATCCAACTTCTCTTACTTCTAACTCTGTCTCTGGCAAGTCCTCGACCAAAAAACTGCTTTGATTTGATTTTCTAGATTAACCTTTAGGGCGTCGGGCGCGTGGCGAACCCTTTCCTTTGCGCCTGTCTCCCTCTCACGATCCCTCTTCTCCATCCTTTCCCTTCCTTCTTCTTAGTATCAGGATCCAGCACGCGACCAGGTAAGGCGAAGGCACTTTCGATTTTTTACGCACGATGACATTGATTGAAACAAACTTACTTTATGGAGAAAACGCATGTAGTAGATAAATGTGTTGTTCGCAAAAAAAAAACAAATTTTGAATTAGTTACATTTAATCAAATAAAACGTTTTAATAGCATTATCAATATCTTAGTATTAATCAAATCGAAATTTCGAAATAAAAATTATATTTAATATTGAAGAGCTTATATTTGAACAAATAATTCAATTGATATGTAATATACATTAATCTAATAAAAAGTTTAAATAGAGGTATTGTTATTGATTCATCACCGTATGACTAATGTGAGAGACTTGGAATTAATAATATTCTCTAATTAATATATTTTAATAATTTAATTAATATATTTTAATAATGCATTTGAGAAATCGGTTCAGAGACCGACATCGAGATGGCACCACTTATCATCACTGTCTGATATCGTATTGATGTTCGCTACTGAATGTTAATATTTGTCTTGATAAGCTTCTTTCTTAGTTAAAAAATAACAAGAAACAATTTTCCAGGATATTATTATTACAAGAAAAGTAAACTTTCGCAAATTTAAATAATAATATAGATTATAAAATGGAGTGAAAGATAGCGAAAATAAAAAAACAGCGAATAAGAAAGAAATAATTTCAACATAAAACTTAAATTAAAATTCGCATAAGAGTAAGAAGAGGAATAAAATTAAATATGGATAAACGCTGACGATTAATTTTAAATATCTTTTCATTTCACGAATTTTGTCATGTCAATTCGATCCATTAAAATTAGCAGGTATGATAGTGCGCGAAAATATATTAAAGTTCCTTATTCAATCTTCCGAAGGAAGCTCGGCTAAGTTCGCGCCATATTAATTATTGCGATTAAATATATCGAAAAGAAACTGGCGAGATGAAGCAGTGCAGGACGGAAAACTACGTTTCCGATACGGAGCATCGAACTAGTTACAGGGGAAAATGGGGCGGACTACATGGGACAAGCATTAATTACTCATTGGACTTTCCTTCAATCCTCCTGGTCCTACCAGCCAGGACAGACGACGTCGATACAGTTTCTCCACGTCTTCGCCGAACTCAGTAACAACGGGGCTGTATATCGTCCATCCAATCTGCCGGTGGGCAATTTCGGCTGAAATACGATGTCGTCTGGTTCGTTCGCGAGACTCGTCGACCCGACTTATTGGCCTCTGTGGTACACCCATTCTTAAAAAGGGGTTAAGATCGCGAAATCTTGCGCGAACAGTCGTATTCTTATGATAAATACGGATATAAATGATAAACGGGAAAATATGATCGATATCTTATGAAACTGATAAATCTGATTTGCACCATATATCGACCCTGAGTTCTTCGAGAAATTACTTTTTTCACATTGATTTTATATTCTTTGCGCAGAATAAGAAGAGTTGTAACTTAAAAACTCGGATGATAATTAAAGAATGGCGATGAGCGAAGTATTCAAAAAATCCGCAACGTTGATTTAAACTTTTTTTTATTGAGAATTCATTTCTCAACGGAAAGTATTCCATTAACGAAATTAAATATTTAGGAGGCTAAGAAAAGAGGGAAAAATAATTTGCGATTATGCATCGCAGATAAATCCTCATTCATCGTCTTAATGTCGCCACAAGCGAAAATATTTTGTCCCTTCAAATAACGATTCTATAGAAGATAGAATAGACTTTGAAGAGGATCGGGTCATTTTTCGACTTTTATTCAAAATAATGGATTTACAAGCGCGTCCACGGTGGCCAGCTGATCTTGTCGCGGAGAAAGACGGTCGCCCTGAAGAAAAGCATCGGGACAGCATCAAGTTGCACTTGTAAAAAAAGAAGGGCACAGAGGTGTCCGTCGGTAAGTCGAGACTGTCCATGCGACGAGGAGGTGCTGCGAGGAAAATTTATGTTGTTTGCGGTGTCGGTTTCCTGGTCCATTGTCCACTATTGTCCGAGACCCTCCTCCCGAGGTGCGAACACCTTTCGAGACGATAATCTGCTCGTATTATTATACGCTTTGTCGGCTGTTCACTTGTCGGTAAGCAGGAAGAGGGGATGGACCGACTCTCCACCGGCTACCTGACCAAGGGTCACTACGAAGCGCCTCCTTCCACTTAGGAAGTACAAGGTGGCCGGTCCCCTTTCCGGATGATCACCGACGAGGTCATCAGACAAGGGTCAGTTACTTCCGTGCATCTCCCTCCGTGAAGCAATCTGATCTGACCGGTTCACAAGTGAATCCGTCAGATCTATCTAATTAAGATCTCATTAATAATCTTATTCATAATTTTTTTATCTATTTTTTTCTCGACTTCAACATCGCATAAACGTAGCTACTTCTACACGATATTGTTTATTGTATATCCTTCTACAAATCGTGTCACATATTATACATTAAAAAGTATTTTTGAGAATTATAATTATAAAAACAATTATTTTTTATAGCGTTTTATCTTTTGTTTTAGTTAACGAATAAAAAAAATTAATAGGACACTCTTCAAATTTAAAGTTATAAAGAGAAATTTGAGAAATATTTACATACTCTTCTCACTCAGGACACATATACACCCTACAGAAACAGCTTCGATTTACTAAAAGCAACATTAAACAGAGTGATAATTTATACTGTGTGTGAAAGCTTGTGCAAGTTCTCTTGGGTTACTGATCCGAGGATTTCCTTCCGTGGCCACCCGTTATAATCTAATCCTCTACGACCGGCGCGCGTATGTAAACCACGTGGTGCGTATACACGGCGTCTCGCAGCATTCTATAAATACGACGCGTTGGAGACCAAGTTCAGGGGAATAGGGAGGAACGTGATGCTTTTATAGATATTCCCTTGGACTCGTCGGGTTCGAGGTTGGATCTAGTTATGCGTTCTCTCTCTTTCTCTGTACTCTCTCTCGCCTTTGGCCCCACGGCGAACGTTGGCCCCGCAGAAGCTTCGACCAGAGAACTACTTTCCCGTTTCTTAATGGGAATACTCGCGGAACCACTCCGGAATACCGGAAGCATGCAATTAAAAGGGAGGAAAAAAAATCTCTCGCATAATGAACACGCGTCCTTGAACATTACTTTTCACGCGAATCATACGCGTTCGATACCTGGTGGGTTCGTTGTCTCTTGGTCGCGTCGGCGAGACCTTGAGGAAGTCGTATTTACTAAGGAAGTGTCTGAAGCCGAGTTTCTACGAAACTGTCTTCACGCTCTTAATGTTTCCGCGCAGTAAGATTGCTATAATGAAGCAACAATACAATGGGGTTGTTCAACGTTAGAACTGATTCTTAATCTTACGTGTAGTCTGTAACTTTCGTGTCGATACGCATCAAACATCTCTTTGAAACGTTCTTTATATTTTATAATGCGGTAAAATTAATGCAAATTGTGATAGTACTAATGAGTACAAATTCGTATTACAGTCTTTTCTTGAAAACCCTTGAGCTACTTAATTAATCAGAATTAAAACACAGTTTCAAATATAAGTTTCGGATTATCGTACTTTTCGTAATAAAATGAAGTTTCGAGATTATACTTATATAGAATTAAGACCGAACTCATTAAATGCTTTGTTCCAAAATCTTATACTATGCTTTATCTTATTAACAAGTTTAAAAAAGACATGGTCCTCAACATTTTTATTAACATTGTGTATTTGTATTGTAAGCACATAAATCCAATATATTTATCTCTGTTAAATATTGACAAATCATATTAGTGTCTAAATTTCTTTGATCTATAGCATAAGGAGTATGTCATTGAATGCCGGAAGGGGAAATGACGCTGTCGAACGTGATTTTCGGGTCGGCAAGCCAGATCGGATATTTGCTTTGACAAGGCGATAATGGGCGACATAAAGGAGCGACGTAATGGTCAAAAAGACGAGACTGAGGCAAAGCGGTGAAACAAAAGGCGACGCGAGAAATCACGTCCGGCCATTGCTCGACGACTGGAAGGCGGAATAAAACGTGGAAAAACTGTCAGCTTTCAAATACGAGGGCTTTCGATTGGTTGCGAGACATAGAATTGCACGGCGGGGTTCTCGATTTTTAGCCCGATCGAGACAAGGAGACAGAAAAGCGTGAAGGACTGGCCGAGAAGAGTCCATTGTTACGACCGGACCAATTGCAGGACAGGTCCGCAGGAGGCCCCGAATGCAAGACTACTATTATAAAAAAATGAGATTGGGGTCACAGTTTCTTACTCACTTAATCGGACGCGCGGAAATTACAATGGTTGCGACGTCATCATTCGTTAGGAACGCAAGATGCAAATAATATTTTTCGTTAGCACCAATCAATTATAAAAAAATCGACAAAATTATCGAGATATGAATTACGCACTGTATAATCATTCTAATATGAAAAGTTACATTTTCATGAATAAAAAAATTTGCTATAAAACTTAATATCGGTGAAGTATTTGGACATAATTTTAAAAAGTACCATACTTTTTTAAATTAATTCCAATCGTCAGATAATTTTTGTAGAAAAGTACATGGACATTTTGCTGAAATATTACAAAATTTAACTAAATACGGTTCTGAAAATAATTTTCTCGAACCATCAAAATAAATGTAAGAACATTCAAATTGCTTGTTAGAATATTAAAACTTTTTGCAGTGTTCGTCATGCTTGAGATTTCCACGTAATTATTTTAACAGTGCAACAAAATTTAGGTCCGTATCTAGCTAAATTTTTAAATACTTAAGTAAAATAATTCTTTCCGTGTAAACAAAGCAATACAAAAGAGCCCAAATCGTATATATATTTAACAGATATGTAATCTCTCTGAAGAAATAATATCGTTTACGCAAAAAAAAATGTTAAAATAAATAATACACAGTAATTTTGATCTAGTAATCGCGGGCACACACGGAAAGTTACAAACAAAATATTAGGCAGTCGCGAAGTGCCACGAATAAATTTGCACTTCGCAAATCCGAAGCGTCGATGTATGGCGTTCGCAACTATGGCATCTCCGCGCGACGCGTCGGAGATGCACAATTCGAAAATTACGACGAGCTTCGCGAGCCACGCGCGCATTAATTCTCGCCCGAGAAAACTCGCGCGATCGTTAATTATTTCGCGTGACACGCTTCGGCACTTCGCGCGTTGTCAAAAGTTCGCATTTGGATGTTTTGCGGTGGCGTAACGTGGAGTTTCGTCGCGGAGGGGGAGGGGGAAGAGAGGAGAGGAGAAACGTTTTGAATAATGTAACAACGAAACCCCAGCCTCCGCCGTTCCCTATCCCCCTCCTTCCCTCTTTCGTCTCTTTACCGCGGAACTTTCTAATTAACGGGCAAGTGTGAGAGAGAAAGCAGATGAGAGAGGATGTGGGAGGAAAAGGGTGAAACCACGGTGCTGGACAATACAAAGCCACGGTGCGGCTTTGGGCTTTGCATTTCGTCGCGTTTTCATTGGCGATCCTCGTTGCCGCTCTCGTTGCCCGCCGTTTGTTTTTCCATCATTGTTAGGCACTGTAGGCCAACATGGAAACGAACCATTGGTGCGTGGTTTCATCATCATTGGATGAAAAACATGTCCGCGATCCTAGTTGAATGGGATATCATGTTAGCGCCGGCCTATCAGGATTTATTTTATATTCCCACCAACGTAAATTTTTTGTATAATATTAATTTATTTATATTTATATTAACATTAATAATAATCAGATTTCAAATAATCCCCAACTTTCTATGCGTGATTAAAATATAAAAATGTATAACAATCACGTAATATTTTCATTTTTCAATTTATTATTATTTTTTAATTAATCATTATTAGTCGGTTAAATGAAATCTTGCGAAATTTTGAAACCGTGTGGAATTTTTTCGTTCCGTATCGCCGGTCGTCTTCCCACGTCTACCGTAAAGTCGCGGCGTAGTTGTGAAAACGATTGCGGCGGCGATTGGAGACGCGACGACGAAGTTCCCAGGAGTCCACGAAGATGCGAGAAACGTCGAAGCTGAGTCTCACGAAAGGTGAAACGCATCGCGCGCTGCATTAAAAGCCACGCATGGCCATGCCTGAGAAATACTCTCGAAAACACGGCGGGGGCACGACGGGACGAGGTAGACGCGAATACGGAATCCGCGTGATGTCCAAGCAGCCTCATGTCACGAAGCAATGCAGCTGTATGTTCGCGAACGCATAACTGTATGCCTGTATGATTTATTTTGATCGAAAAATCGGGGAAAGGGGTTTTTCTTGAAAGGAGCGCGAATAAAAGGTACGGGAGGGACAGGTCAACTCTCTCTCTAGGACCTGTTTGCCCGTTCTCTCAATGGACAATGTCCTGCTGGCGGGTTCACAAAGGGCGACCCGCGGGTCTCGAGATCCTCCCACGATACGCATGTGGAGCGATGGATCGCGAGAGCGAGCGAGATGGTGAGCGTCTATGCGCGAGAGAGACCGCCTGTACCCCATTCAGAATCCGTGAGAACCAGATTTCATATTTCTCATAACCGTCTGGTCGTCGAGCGCGGAACAGTGGAACGCAGTTTTCTAGCGGCTCCGATCTCCCCGAGGCCTTTCTGATATCCAATGTGGTCACTGATTTCACCCGTTTGTTCGGCACTCATTCTCGTAGCTCGGCTTGAGATCGAGCTGATATTTTGGTACGACTTGGCTACGCTCTACTTTCCGAAGAGGGTACTGTTCTGTAAGATCGTGCGATTTATTGAACATAAGCAGAGTTTACTACTGGGGGGGGATGAATTATGGAAAAATTTCATAACACGATATATAGCGACATTATTGTTAAATCCCACTTATAGTTTTTTTAACTCATTAAGTATTAAATTAATTCTATTGTTCTAATTAACTCATATTCATATTATCAAGAAAGTATTTAGCAAATATACGTTATTATAATTTATACTTTAACATTTTTACGAGATTGATAAAGATTTACTAATATGTATATATACCTTAAATCATTTGCAGTCATGAAGTTTTAACACCAACCTTAAGAATGGGATTAACAAGAATAAAATAGCATATGTATTAACTTAGTTTTATTTAATATTCTGCAGTTATTCTTATAAGACATAATTATAGATTACATTCTAAATACTATTCTGACACTACAAAAGAACTATTTCCATTCACTCTATTTTAATATTACTATTCTTAAAACGAAGTATAAATGAGATCAATATATATATAAATGAGATCAATATATATATATATAAATGAGATCAATATATATAAAAATGAGATCCTATAAAAAATTTTGTAATTCAAAATCTTAAAAAATTACCTGCGGTCATCCAGTTTGATGCACCCTCACTATTCAAAGCGAGGTCAATGACAGTTTAAAAAAATGTTCAACCTCTATTTCACTTGAAAAGAGAAAACCCGTTAGAGGTACCGTTTATGATATCGAAGATACAGAGGGAAGTCCTTAGATCGAAAAAGGTAGCCAAAGAAATTCGAGGAAACCTACGGCGAAATAAAAAAATCGATCCAATTGTCAGAGCGAGGTCGATGGACCTTTAGATCTTACCATTGGTCTGTCTTAAACCTAGTTCGCTCACAAACGGAGTTCGTTTTTCTGGTTGGTCTTGTTTTTTCACGACGTGTATACACACACGAGATGCGACAGAGTGGAAGGCCCTGTAAGAGAGAAAAAAAAACGATCTACGCACTAAGCGCCATTTTGAATCCTTTGTACGGAATAGAACGAAACGTACGGTGGTGAAACATGTCGGGGTTAACTCGAAAAACTCTTCGACCCCGCGAGAAAAACTCGACGACGAAGGGTGTTTTCGGAGAGAAATAGAAAGAGTAGAGAGATATAAGGAAGAGAAGGAAAAAGAACGCGAAAGAGAGGACAACGTAATATAAAGTGGGGGTTATAAAAATTGTCCCCTCCATCGGTGCGCTTGCCGGTAGGTCCTTTCTATTCTTCTGATATCCTGTCGGGGCCCTTGGCCGGCCTTGTACACATCCCGATGCTCCAGTCAGCATCCGAACATGGACGAAATGAGATCTCGTACACGGCAATGAGAATCGATCCGCGTTCCCCGAAAATTAAACGAAAGCGTCGCTCGCGAGGACGAAGAGCCCCCGCTAGAACGATTTCGCGTCGCGTTCAATCGGATCCACAACCGCGCGATCGATCCTCACGATTGATTCTAACAGTGAATTTGGCCCCAACAGGAATATTCGGATACGCGTTGTAACGTAATAACTGGCGCAGGACGACGAGCAATGGCGCATAAAGGTAATTATGGCCGATATCAACAAGTCGGCAGTTTCTACGCAAGCGATGTTATCTCTTATCAGGCGATTTGCGCAAGACATTAATACAGCGTTGATAACCAGATAACTTAACCTGCGATGAAGCGTTGCAAGAAATTACGTGAATATATGATGCTACTCAGGTACTGAAGATATAATTTGGGGGAATTTTGGAGAATTCCATCCAAATGTTATCACGACTCATCGAGCATGAAGAGATGTTTAAAGATTTCAATTTCTTGTTTGGATTCGGAATATATCTTCACTGATAAAAAATATTTTAACTTTAAGTAAATCATTTGTTCGAATAGCATCAACTAAATATTTATTTGAATTTGATATGTTTATTTGGTATAAGAACCATTAATTTAATTTAACAATCATTTTTTTAATAAATAAATATTCATTAAAATATTTAGTTGGCACTATTCAAATAAATATTTATTAAAATTTAATGCATTGTTCTCTCAATGTTGGATTTGTTATATAAAGTATTTTATGCTTTTTATATACGAATACAAAAGAGATTTCAAGTCTAAATAAGAAAAAAAGCAAATGTACCATCGTATATCGGATTATAGTAAATTATGATAGAAGAAATCATTTTTAGATAGCTGAAAGTATGACGTTCCAGACGCCGATAAATGTCGCGACGACATTCTATTATGGATAAGACGATATTTGCGATCACGTCACGGATCTGTCCATCTCGGGTGCGTCGATACAGACGTGTGCCGGAAATCTATCCGTTTTCCCGATCGGTTTCTGTATTTCGCCGGGAGATCGGCTGCCACGTACGTCGCGTCGCGTCGCGTCGTGTCGCGTCGCGGTGGCAACGTTGGTGGGCGTCCGATACCTCCTCGGTCGGCGAAGGAAATTGCCGCGACCCAATACTAATGGATAATGGAATTATTGGTTACGGTCGGAACTCGCCCTGGGGATGATCGTAATTCAATTGCTCCGATGTGTCCTCTGGACGTTTTGACAGGACGGATGTTCTAACAAGGATACCGCCTCGGGATATCTTCGCCCGTTTCTCTATGTGCAAGCGATGTGCACTCGCGTGAATCTAACGAAAATTTCGTGAAAAAACGTCGAATTGTAGTGAATGTTCCGATGGTCAAACATAATGCAAGGAATTAAAGTATTGTCGTGAAATTAAAGGCAATTAGATGTTAGGCTACGATTCGACATTATGACAAATGATATCTATGTTTATGGCTTTTATGGCAAAAACAAATTAAGAAACAAATTTAGATTCAACTTTGAATTCTCAATCAAAAAATATAAATTTTTTAATATAATCGTGTGCGTTTTTAAAAATTAATATAATAATATATATAGCATAACATTTAGATCATAAATTAAATCCATCTCGTAAGGATTACATCATTAATCGACATTGTAAATCATAAAATTCAAATTAAATTGATTTTCAATCAAGAATCGGGATTTATTTGCGTTGGATGTTAAAGAAAAACAATTGATAGTATCCTACACAAACTATCGCGAAGAATCGATTCTCCGACCGATCTGGCGTATCTTGCTAAGGACATAAGAAGGAAAATTAATGTGAAAAACTAATAACCTCGGAACATTTCCCGCAGAGATTCCCGCGTCCTTCCATTCGTGGATGGAAATTACAAGGACGCCCACAATAGGGACCACTGGGCTTGGTGATCGCAACATTACGGATGTATAGGCCAATTTGTAAGCAATCCAACTTAGATTCGCCGGGCAATATTATATTTTTACGTTATCTTCCTTCCTGGCAATTCACATCCTCTCTCCCCTCTTTCCCGTATACGTGATTCGTTCAGATGCAACCGCGTTTATTTTTATGCGGCAAGTAATTGTCCTCATCAAAATCAGAAATGTGTTGTATGCAATCTAATAGTTTCGTATACTGATAATGATAATAAAATTGTTTCTTATTTTCCACATGAAATGTTTTATTGTATTAATGAGCATTTTGTTGCTTCGTTGTAAAATAATTATTTGAAAATATATTTTTTAAAATGTTTCTAAATTAATGAACTACAAATTATCTTCTTAATATCAGTATCAAGTTTTTCCTCGGTTATTTATTTTTTATATCTAATGAAAAATTTCAATGTGAAAAAATTACAATTTTTTTATAAACTTGTTCATTATTAATGTATATATTCTTATTAATACAATTACCGCAGTTTTCAAAATATACATTATTTTAGAACAATTTTTAGCGAAAGAGAAGTAACGTTTACACTGAAAAAAAACTAAATTTTAGTAAATATTTGTTTGAATTGTTTTAAGTAAATATTTACTAAATGTAAACATATTTATTTGGTAGAGAAATCTTCAATTTGATTTAACTATCACTTTTTATTGAGTAAATATTCACTTACTGTAAGTAAATGTTTACTTAGAACTATTTGAAGAAATATGTATTAAGTATTCCGTAAATTTGTTTTTTATGCAGATTCCAATAAAATTGCAATATAACGAAATGCATTGCGGATCATACATCGCATAAAAAAACGACATTAAACGGTGGCAAAAGATGTACGTGGATAAATAGGCGGGTGATTTATGAAGTGGCGAAGAGACACGTGTCTATTCCGTTCTCTTCCTCCTTCGCTCACCTTAAGCTCGTAAGGCTGCCGGTTCTCGCGCAGGGGTTGCGGAGGGTTCTCTACGCTGCCGACAGTTTTGGTCCAACATCTGCCCCCGAAAAAACAAAAGCCCATTGTCGCTAACGACCGGTCGCGCGTCTCTTGTTTCTAACCGAGCGCTTTTGAATCGTAGGCGAATAACGGATCCGAGAGAGTCCATTCAGGCGACTCACCGTTCCTTCCATTCGCTCTCGCTAAACCTCTCCTCGGTCGTCGTATCCAACTCGACCGATTTTCTTTTTTTCACTGGCAACAGGACCACAAGCCAGACGTCGCTTCGCCTTACCTTCAGGGTTTTTATCGAAAATTTTATCGGATTTTTACCATCGTTATTTTGCTCCCTTCTTTCTTTCGCGTTCGATTGTCGACGATCTCGGACAAACGCGATTAAAATCTCGCGTTCCTACGAAGAATGCGAGACGTCGCCGAGGCGCAATTGTCTCGTTCGAACACGAGTCTCGAGACACCGAGACTTTGCGAACTTATCTCGCTTCCTGCTACCGTCATTCTTCCGGTGAAAAACGAGAAGCTGCAGATAGCAACCGTGAAAAAAAGTTTCACTGCTCGTACGAAGCGATTCTGAATGGTAAAGGGCTTGAAAAATTGATTCTTATCGGAATCTCTCGATAGTTTAGATCTATTAAAAATATTTTTATAACCTTGTT